>Ga0307507_10000832_pt1 | contig 68440 bp, 17 predicted proteins | sample 7_EM_MG_FD_207223 | JGI IMG/M metagenome (GOLD analysis project Ga0307507, IMG submission 207223) | Populus trichocarpa ectomycorrhiza microbial communities from riparian zone in the Pacific Northwest, United States - 7_EM | ecosystem: Host-associated > Plants > Roots > Unclassified | place... | reverse complement strand
GGTGCCTAAGTAGGGGGCTGATTAGTCACCATAAGGATGACTAATCAAAGACACGACGACGACACGTCGACGACACGTAACCACGTAACTTCTGTCCATATATTCCGACAGCTTTTATAATCTTTATATTTATATAATATTACTTTAAAGCGCTTTATAAGCTTTATAAATCTATATTAATAAAAAATGTATTTATTTAATATTGGGGGGTATATTGCAAGTATAAGCATATTAAGGGGATTTTGGCTAAAGTTATCCAGAAACTATCTGGATAGGTTTATTATTTAAAGGGGCTATCTGGTTTATCCTTTGTAAATTTGTTATATAAAAAATATAAAAGTTATTTAAGTACTCTATTAAAATCTTTAATTTATTTATATAATAAACTAAAACATAGTCTATTTAGCGAATAAGAAAATATTAAAGTGTTATAATTATAGTTGCCTAAAACGGGGGCAGTGCGGCACTGCGGCGCCCCACTAAAGTTTTACTAGGTACCCGCTGAAGTTTAGTAGGCCCCTAGTAGGGTAAGTCCATTACTCTAGTAGGTATAGACTTTTTAGGTTTACGTAAAAAAACCTACCGTAAATGGGATAATAGGCTTACGTATACCTAATTATAACTTATAAATTAATATCCCTATAGACGGATAGACGAATAATAATGACTTACCACTTTAGAAGGGCTTATATGCTCTCTAAACCACCTAGAAATCCCATAAAGTGCCTTATACCTATAGCTACTACCATTAATTAAGGGTAGTAACCGCCGGCATAGCTGGTAGGAGAAGGCACGATAAGGCCGTTATAGTTAAATTTATAGGCATTAGTTACAGCTAGTAGAATTAATTAATAATTTAGAGTCTTCTTATTTATTGTATCTTGTACTTATTAATCCATCTTTTAATTAATTGGGTGCAAGCTGTAATAAGATAAGTGGATAGAAATGGATAAAATAGGTATTAATCCATATCTATCCATATCCAATCCTATCTAATCTATTTATATTACTAAATAGAATTATAGGCCTTAACTAGAGAGATCATATATCTATAAAAATCTCTAGATAATATTAGAAGCATAGGTAGCTATAGGTGGCAATTTATAGTTATATATTTTTAAGTCCTTTTAGGCCCTTTGCGAATAAAGACTTTATTTTAATTATAAATGATCATTTAAGAATAACTGGCTGCATTGCCCGTAGGGGGAGTTGCTAAAAGTACCTTAGCTAAGGAGAAACATCTATATATAATTTAAAACTTCTACTACTGCCTTATAGCCATTCTTTACTGCCTAGAACAGCGCTGTTATTCCCTCCTAGTCCTTCGCGTTAACGTCCGCCCTATTCCCTACTAGTAGCCTCACCACCGCCTCGCGGCTATTCTCTGCTGCCTGGTATAGCGCCGTCACTCCATTCTTATACTTCATGTTAACGTTTGCCCCATTCTCTACTAGCAGTCTCGCCACCGCCTCGTAGCCATTCTTTGCTACTTAGTATAGCGCTATTATTCCGTCCTTATCCTTTGCGTTATTGTCCACCCCATTCTCTACTAGTAACCTTATAATCACCTTATTCCCTCCTTCTACCGCCCAATATAGCGCCGCCCATCTTTTGTTGTCCTTCGCGTTAATATCCGCCCTACTCTCTACTAGTAGTCTTACTACTGCTTTATGCCCCCTACCTACCGCTAGGTGTAGGGGTGTCCTTTAGTATTAGTATCTCGCGTTAACGCCTACTGGGTGTAGCGCTATCCGTCCCTCTTTACCCCTCGCGTTAAAGTCTGCCCCATTCTCTACTAACACCCTCGCTATTGCCTCGCGACCGTTCTCTGCTACCTAGTAGAGCGCCGTTATTCTATCCTTATCCTTTATATTAACGTCCGCCCTATTCTTTACTAGCAGCCTCGCTATTGTATTATCCCCCACCTTTACTGCTAGGTGTAGCGCCGTCTATTAGTGCCGGTATCTCGCGTTAATATCCGCCCTACTCTCTATTAGTAGCCTCTCTACCACCTTATAACCTCTAATTACTGCTAGGTATAGTCCTATACACCCCTCCCCGTCTTTTACATTAACGTCCGCCCTATTCTCTACTAGTAGTCTCGCTACTGCCTTATGCCCTCCCTTTGTCGCTAAGTACAGCGCCGTCCGTCCCTTTCTATTCTTTGCGTTGACGTCCGCCCTAGTTATTAATAACACTTTAGCTACTATAGAAAGCCTATCCCTAACCGTAATATATAAGACTTTATCTCCAAAGTCCTTTACGGTAATACCCTGTTTAGTGTAAACTAATCTAACTCTCTAGTAAGTAAACTGCTAGATTATAGGTCAATTCATCAATAAATTAAGAGGTAATATTTTAAATATTTACATCTCCCTAGCAGCTATTAATATAATATTTAAGATAGCACAGAGCATATATTACTAGTGGCATTTTATTTAGGTATTGGGCATAGGCTTTAAAGTGCTTTAAAGTCCAAGATATAATATCTGGTGGTCTTTCCGCTAAAATTATATTAGCTATATAAAGCATAAAATATCGGATATAAGTTATAGATATGCAAATATGGGCGTCTTTCTCGCGTAGCTCGAACTAAGAGCTTATAAAGAAAAACTTATAAACGGTTTAATATATAACTTAGACCGTCCTATTTCTTATAGCTTTATTAGTCTAGGGGTTTATAGCGTTAGGGTAAGTTGCGCCAGTGCTATAATGTTGCTTAAAGAGAAGTATACTAGGAAACTTTTCGTTCCTTAAGTTATATAGTTTATCTTCCTCTAAGCAATAGCTTAACAGTTCAGGTTACCATATATGGCTTCAAGTAGTATAACTAGAGTTTATACTAAGTTTGGTTAAAGGGGTTTAACAAGGTTAGCTGCGTCTCCTTCTAGTCAACTTAGGGCGTAGCAGAGTTGGTTAGCTTTAGTTAGGTAGCGGTTAGTATTACCAGTTAGCTTATTTTTAAGCTGGCTTAGGAATAATTAGAGTTCTTATTATTTACTAGTAAATATTAGAGGGTCTAGTAGTTGTTCGGGTTGTTATAGTGCAGTAGGTGGTTTGGGATAAATAGTTACTATAGGTTTAGGACTTTTGTCCCACGTGTTCGTCTCTAGAGAAGGCGTTTGGTCTTAGGGCCCTAGTGTAGGCATCTTAAGGGTGCGGACTTCTTCTTAGAGGTCCTTAATTATTTATAGGTGTCGTGCCTCTTATTTGGCTTATCGTTAAGTTAAAGTAGCTTAGTTCTATACAAGGGCGTCTATAAAGGACTTCTGTATCTCTGCCAATTGTTTTTAAAGTGCTGGTATAATGCCAGCGGCTATTATAGGGGCTTTAGGGTTATTCTGTATTTCGGAGGGTGGTATATAAGGCTAACGCAACGTAGTATCACGGAGCGAGCACAAGCGATGGTAATATATGGCAAAGTAGATATTATTAAGCTATGTATATAAACTGCGTAATAAAGTTAAGACGTTATATAAGGAGAGAAGGTAAGGAAATGGGAAGAAAGGGTATGTATTATTAGTTTGGTTGCCTAGTTAATACTTATACAGAGTAGAATAGGATTTAAGTAGTAGTCCTAGCAGAACTTAGCAGAATTCGGTGGACTTGGTAGAATATAGCAGAATGTAGCAGACTGCCGTCAGATTGCCGTAGATTGCCGGCAGATTGCTATTAGATTATCGTCTCACGGTTAGTCTCTTCTTACTGCGTTGGTGGAAACAGGTAGAAACAGGTAGGAACAGGTAGACGTGTATAAGGTGTTACGGAGGTGTCCTATAATAGGTAGACTTACTAATAGGCTAGGTATATAGGTAAATAAGAAGTTAATAATGTAATAATAACTAGTAGAGTAGTTGCCTAACAGATTAACTCTAATTATATTCTAAGATTTACTATAAAGAGAAGAACTATCTAGGTAGGGACTATGGTCCTTTAAATATATAATATAACTTCTATAAAATACTAAGTACGTAAGGTATATAAGGTCCGTTTAGTATATAATATTCCTTATAGATCCTATAGATCCTATATACTAAAATGGTAACGTAATCTGTTATATAACTCGGTTACCCCTTATCCTATAGTTTAACTAGTTCTAGCGCCTCCCGCGCTTCCACTACTAGTCTATTTATATCTTCTTTTAGTAGCTGTACTACTATTAATATAAGGTCCGTAATACTATCCCCCTCCTCTTTATCTTTGTTCTTAAAGATATCTTTACCTAGTTCTCTAATATATTTTCCCTACTTTAGGATTATTAGTTTGTTTTCCTATAGAGCACCCTAGGGTCCCTCCATAGATTATTTAGGCGTGTCTTAATATACTTTATAATATTAGAGTTGCGATTATTTTACGCCCTTTATATTGCAGCGGCTTTAATATATAGTTATAGGGGGGGAATATTGGCTTCCTTCTTAAGCAGTGCTATAGCCGTTCGCTTATACCCACCTATAATGCTCTAAAGGTAGGCTGTTTAGACCTTTTAGAGTAGTTTAAGGAGTGACTTGGGGGGGCCTTTCTTAGTTTCTCTAATAGCCCAAACACTAGATCTATACATTATGGTTAGCCAGATAACTGCTATATATAGTAGGCGTAACCTCTAGAAGCATAGACCCTATATAGAATTAACGATCCTAGATAATGCAATATACTATACTTGGCCCTTATAGGCCGCTTATGCTATATATGCGCTCCACCAGAGCTTACTGTCTACCTATACTCCTAATACCCTTAGGCCCTAATCTGGTTAACTCCTAAAGCCTTAGATGTAAATTATATATTAGAGATCTGCAGATTAGTTGCGTTTTCTTATAAAATGGATTAACTAGTATTTCTCTAGTAAGAATTGGACTCTATATTGTCTTGCCTATTCTATATAGGTATTATAGGCTTTCTCTAGTGTTCTGCAGTTCTCTACGGCTATTGGCCCATATATAATTAGGTTTATATTATTAATAAAGCCTATCCCCTAGGTCGCCCCTTCCTTAAAGGAGTTAAGCAAGTTGCTTATAAAGAAAAGGATGAGTATAGGCAAGAGGGGTAATCCTTATAGTATTCCTGTTATAACTATAATAGGGGGGCTCTGGTATCCGCCAAAGACTAATAATATTTCTTTCTGGCCTGTAAACCCTTAAATAAATTGTATAATCTATTCTAGGAAGCCCTTTACCCTAAGGATATATAGGAGGCGCTCATGGGGTACGTTATTATAGGCACCGCTAATATCTAGGCTAAGCATTAATACTACGAAGTCCCTTTGCATCGCCTATGCAGATTAATGGTGGCAGCGAGTAGCGTAAGTGCTAATAGTGTTGAGCGGTTCTTTCTTACCCCTATTTAACTTTATGGTAGTAGGGCATGTTCCTTAGCCGTGTCTACCATTTAATCCGCTATTACCCTTTCTAAGATCTTGCTAAGGGTGTTTTTTAAGGCAATAGGGCGGTAGCTTCTTGGAGTTAAGTAATCTGCTTTACCTTCTTTTTATAGAACAACCGTTGCTATAGCTCTACCGAGTCACGAGTAGTAGCCTATGGCAAAGTATGCTCTGGCTACGTCTGCAAGCCAAGCTGCTATAAGTGGTCCACAGGTCTTTAAAGCCTTATTTAAAATCCTATTTAAAATCTATAAATTATAATATAAAACTCTAAATGGAACTTTTGTATTTATTTATATATAATTAGGGTATATACGGGAAAACAAAATATAATAACAATCTTATCTTTTTTCTTCTTTTTACCATTTTAGTCTATAAGGTTTTAAATAATTGCTTGGTTATTTATCTACGTTTTATTTAAAACTTGGTTAAAGTAATAAAGCTTTATACTAATGTTGTACAATATATTAATATTATATTTTATTAATGAATTACTGCTATTGTTATTAAACTAGCCTTTTATTTATTATCTAAATTGTATAAATTCCAGCCTTTATCAAACTTATTTTTAATTTTTATCAAACTTAAAAAAAAGCATATTAGTCTTATTTGGTATTATAATACCTCAAAACAACCTATAGCCCATCCAATTAAATAACACTGGCCTAAATATTTCTATTCCTAATCTTGTTTCTACTTTTTATATTTTAACTATAATAATACTCTAAAATCATCAATGAAGGCTTTAACATCCTTAATAACTTTATTTTATTAAACCAAGTTAGGTAAAACACAGTTTAACTAATTATTGTAATTAAATTTCAACAGTTTAATAAATGGTTTACTATCTAGACCAAAGGAATTACTAATCTAATAAATTATAATCACCTTTAAAACTAAACTGAATTTATTAACCTAAACCTAAAAATTTGCTAATTTTGAAATTAATATAATATAATCCCCACCCTTCATTGTCTGCTGTTTTTAAAATATATTAACTATAAACTAAATATTTTATAAATTCTCTTCTAAGTAAAAGAAAAATGTTTAATTTTGTTTAAAGGGTTAATATTTATTTTCTAGTTTTGTTATCAGAACTTAATATATATGCCTAAATTAGCTAGTCCTTTTTTAAATGGAGTTTTAAATATAACTTATAGTATTAATTACCAATAAAGTTTATAAAAAATGGTTTTATAAAAATGAAACTGTTTATTCTTAATTAAATGAAGTTTATTAATAATTATTATTACCTATAAAATGTAAAAAATGTTAGGTATTAGCCGTATTAATATCTTAATACAAACTTTTTAACTTTTAAGCTGGTTATACTCTTTTTAAACCACTTTAAAATAACTAATTATTTTAATAATTTAATCCTTAGTAAATCTAGATATAATTAAAATATTATATTATATTTAATCAAAGTGCCCTAAATAAATATCCTGATCACTTTTTCCAATAGCAGCTTTTACAATTTTTAGTTTAATTATGTTTCTTTTATAATTAAGTTTTTATATAAATAACATGGAAGTATATTTTATTAGCAAATTATTACTAAACAAAGCCCCATTAAATTACCATTAAAAAATTAATTAAACTCTTTTGTCCAATTTAGTAATAATAATAAAACTAGGGCCTAAACAGAATGGCAGCTTTACAATATGGCTATTTACTTTATACTAGCATTAAATGGACTAATACTTTACAACCGGACAAAGACCGGATTTCCTATTTACATAATGCCTGCACTATAATATATTATCTTTTCTATTGTTTTTAATAATATAAGCATTTTATATTAATAAATGATTAATGGTAATAAAAAGTAATATAGAGTAGGTTTTGCTAAGGCTTTGTTTATTATTAATAATTTTATTAAAAAAAATCATAATACTATGCAAAACACTAAGTAATTAGTAAAACTTAATAAAAATAAAGTGTATACTTAAATTCTAGTAAAGTAACTTATATTTTAAAATCATTTTCATCTTATTTAAAAATAATACATATTAAAAACCAATTTTATTTTGTTAAATGTTCAGTTTTAACATTTTTGCATTTTATTTTATTAAATATTTCATTAATTAATAAAACATAATCCTTTAAAGCAGTAAGCATATTAAATATATCATCCTTTAATTTAGCAGCATTATCATTTTTCTCTTCTTTACTATTTTCCTTTAAAATAGTTATTAATTTATTTTAATAAATATTATCTTCTAAAAAGTGAATAGTAATACTTTTATATGCTAAGCACTTAACAAAAGCTTTCAATAAAACAGTATTTCTATTAAGCTTTATAGTTACTATTTCTTTATTAATAAGTGGCTTAATATTAAATTCGTTTAACTAACCAAGCCACATTTTATTACTAATATTATCATTATTAATAAAAAGGTAATTAATACCATCAGTTAAAAGCTCTTAAACTGCTTAACATCTACTCTATTTAAGGTGTAGAGTTAATACAACATTATAAATAAGTAAATGGTGCCTTTTATTATACACCACCATTAAAAGTATAAACATTTTAGAGTATAGGGATACCTACTTATAAATAAATGCAAACCTGCCATTTTTGAGTGCTAAGGTTTTTAACTTAAAATTAATAATACCTTTGGCACAAAGACAAGTAAAAAGTTTGTTATAGTTAAACTGTGCAAAAATTACAGATTTTTTAGTATTATTATACTAAAATTGAGACAAAGTAATTATATTAAAGTCCTTTCCATACTTTTATATAATTATTATTGCATAATGTTTATTATATTTTAATAATTTAATAGGAATAAAAAAGCCCATTTGTGACAGGGTTATATTAGTAAAATAATAGCTTAATATATGTCTCTACACAATAGACTTATATAATAATCAATGTTTAATAAAAATGCTTAACTTTATAATCAGTAAAGCAGAACTATAATTAATGTTATTTACATTAAGCACTAAAGTGTTAAAACATTTTAAAAGGCCAATTAATTTACAAAAGTATTGGGGAGACAGTGTTAGTAGATTTAATTTTTAAGGTATTAATGTTAAAAAAACACTATTTTTAATTTTAATTTTAATAAAAGCCTATTTAATAATAATAATAATAATTTATTGCTTAACATCCGATTTGGATCCCTATTGGGCCCATGCAGACTACTCCTTATCTATATATAGGGAGAAAACTTAATATAAGAAAACCCCGTAATCTATCTCCCCGCCTTTTAGGACTTGCCTATATAGCGTTTACAAGGTCGCCTGTATAGCGCCTACGAAGCGCCTACGAGTTACCTGTGGTGCTCTACTACCTTACTTTTTAACCTCCTTAGGAACCACTGCTGCCGTAATAAGCCTATGGACGCGCTAGTATTACAAACTTAACTCTACTACTGTAGAGTCATCAGTGGGCGCCTAGTACTCGCCTCTTTACCTTCTATTACTATTTCCTTTACAACCTAGAACTGGTCTAGTACATTTTAGCTAATAAGCCACTAGGTAACCGCCTTAAGACCTTTTTATATTAAGAGTAGTATATTATAGTTCTCTGTGCTAGCTACTAAGAGTATTGCTTCTTAGTTGGTGCGTGTTATAGGACACCCCTATAATACCTTACACACGTCTACCTGTTTCCACTGACTGAACAACCGGAGACCGACTATGAGACGCCAATCTGATAGCAATCTGCCGTATTCCGCCGCAATCTGCCGTCTCTACTGTTAGAGTTGCCAACTGGCAACTTTAAGGACCTCTAACTGCCAAATTCTGCCAAGTTCTACTAGAACCGCCACCTAAGCTCTACCCTGCCTGTGTGTAGTATAGTAACCATTAACCTAGCAACTAAGTAAATGTTATATACCCTTTTTCCTCTGTTTCCTACTTTCTTTTCCTTATATAATGTCTTAACTTTATTACGCAGTTTATATACATAGCTTAATAATATCTACTTCGCTATATATTATTACTACTTGTGCTTGCTCTGTAACACTATATTGTGTTAACCTTATTGTTCGTACTAACTTAATAGCACGAGTGAGTCGTATCCCGGGGCACGAAATACGTATAGTATTGTATGCTCTTTGGGATGGTGGTGACTGTCTCTTGTATTGAAGCAGACTACGTGGTCTATATACTGATGCGACCTCCCCCTGATTAGTCAGTGCTTCAGGGGTGCACTAGACGCGTAAGCGGGTGGTTAGTGCACCGAACGCGTAAACGCGTAGTTGGTGTACCGTACGCGTAAGCACGCGTTCGGTACGACAGGTGCTGTAATTATACACTAGCGGTACTTGAAAAATGAAACCACCTATATACAGCCTCCATAATTGTTTTAATAGAACCGTAAAACACAAAAGAAATACATAGGAAATCCCTCCCAAGGTACCTTCTAGGCTGCCTTCTAGACGGTACTTTGAGCTGGCCGTAAGTCCTGCTTAAGGTCCGTAAAGTAAACTATACGGCCTTTTAACGGGCCGTAAAGGAACCGTATAGCCTTCCGACGGGCCGCAAATGAACCGTAAGTGCTCCGTTAGTCACGTTCCACCCATTCTGTGACCTTTAGATTGAGCTTATTTGTGTTAATTAGGGTTTTTAGAGCTTAACACGGCTTTGCCTTAGTTATAGTGTCCACTAGGTTATCTCCGCTGCTGATTCATTTAACCTCCGTGATTTTATGTCGTTTATAGGCCTAACGTAAGCACATTAGGTTAACTATAAGCCTCTTCTCTTATGTCGTACCTAGTTTAACTAGGCAGTTGTAGAGGGACTTTAAATCGGTGCATAAAACCAGGGGTAACTGCTCTAGTTGTAGAATCTTCTAGACCGTTGATTTGATTGCGGCTGCTATATTAAAGCTATAAGCTAGTATATATAGTTTAGAAGCTAGTATACTACGGGTTACCCGTTTGCATTTAATTAAGGACCAGTGCAGGATGTTTGCGTCCTGATTATAGTCCGTAAGTACGATTACAAAGCCGATTTGCGATGATAGGTCCCTGTTATTGGCAAAGGAGGCGTCTGTAAATGCTAGTAAGCTGAGGGAACTTAGGTCTAGTGGTACAAAAGTAAGTCCCCTTACTGCATTATCAATTTGCCACTGAATGCGCTTATTAAGCTGCTTGATATTTTCTTCTTGCGGATCTACTGCCTGGGCCGCAAAGGATAAATTGTAGGCAGATTTGGGCTGACAGACTGTGGCAATATAGGCGCCTCTTGCACGCTGTGCAACGTATTGGTCCTTTGTATTTACAGTCTTGCGGGTCTCTCCGTGGGAGCTAGTAAGGTCTGTAGGCTTTACTATAACAGGCTTTAGGTTTTAAGCTTGGCGTTCCTAAGTTAGCTTAATTAGGTTGCCCTTTTATGTAATTAGGCCTCTATTAAACTTAATCGGATTCTGCTTAGTTAACTACTCTTGCGGCTTTGCCGAGAACTTGGCCTTTTATAGTTTAGTTTCTTCAGTATCCGTAAAGGTCTGGTCTGCTAGGAATAGGGTATTGTCTATTTAGAGTCTAACAATACTAAGGCCGTTCAATGGGCTGTATAAGAGGCAGGGGTTATAGGTTGACTGTTCTATTTTAAGCTTACTAACGTAATGCTAGTAGTACGTCTTAAACTAATGGTTTCCAGCTTCTGGTACTCCGTAAAGAGGTTTTATAACCCGTAAAATTATTCCTGGTTATAGGTTAAGCTCAAGGGGTGGCCGTATAAAGATGTCCTTACTTAGGTAGGTATTAGACTGCACGTAGGCTTGTAAGATATCCCGTAAGTAAAGGGCTACGGATTTGGTTTGCTGTAGTTTAGGCATAAGTGCGAGTATAATCCGTTAACTGACCCGTTAAATTGTAGGCAATTGTGTAAGGACTAAGTCCTTTCCCTAGTCATTATAAGCTTGTATAATAAGCCTTAATTTCTTAAAGGCTTTGTTAATACTAGGGTGCTTAATCTTGTTAACAAAGCGTGAGTTGAATATATAGACGCCTTGCGGAACATCTCTCTCTGTTATAACTGTAAAGACACCCTTTTTAAGTAGTCCGTTAATCTCTTTATGTCATGAGTCCGTAAACGGGGTTTCCTATACTAGAACTAATATATCCACAGGCGGAGATTGCCTTGCGGTTATTCCTATAGAGGTTAGGTGATTCTCTATTACGGGGTTCTTAGTTATAGGGTGCTTTTAGGGGCGTCCTTAACCACGCTTTATGGTAGGTTTAGTAGGTTTAGTAGGTTTCTGGGGGACTTCTAGGGTAGGCAAGGGTGCTTTTAGTTTGTTGAATTCGGTAGTCGCTTCTAGTTTGTCTAGTTTAGTAGTTGCTTCTAGTTCGTCTAGCTTGACGTTATGGGTATTTTTAGGCCGAAAGTAGGGTTTTATGGACGTGCTTCTGAAGCTAGTTGGCCCGCTAGGGAGCTATATACAGCACGTCTTGTTTTCTACGGCTAGTAGACAATAAGGTCCATTCTAGCTGCCGCTTTCACGCTATACGAGGACTTTAGAGTTAAGTGGGAGGTTGTGTACTAAGGTCATATTAGGTCCGTTTCGGTGGTGTAGAGCGTTATTAATAGTTTATTTAGCCCGTAATTTGACTATTTTGGCCATTACCTTCCGTATTGCAGCTGCTCGTTCTATAATGGATGGGGTAGGAGGGCCTAGGTTGCTTATTCTTGGGTAGGCTCCATAAACTAAGAGGGTAGGTACTAGTCCGTTAGGGCCAGCGGTGTTATTAACGGCTTTTACGGCTATCTATAAAGCTAGTTCCTTTTGGATATTCTTACACTCGTCCGTAATAATCTGATAAGCTCTCCGTAGAGCTGGGTGAGCTTGCTTAATAAGCCTAATAGACTAGTGCGCCTTAACTAGAACGGCTTTTGTTGAAATAGCCATAGCCATAGCGTACTGTTGGAATTCTTTACTAATAAAGTTCCTACCGGCGTTGTAGGTGATATACTTAGGGGGTCCAACGTATGTGTTAATCTAGCAGGTCCGTAAAATGTCTTAAGTATATTTTGCGGATATATTTTACAACTAACGGGCGGCTTAATAGCGGGTTGCCTTATTAATTATATATAATACTAGGCTGCCGTTAATATACATAATGTCTATGTATACTAAGTGGTTAAAGTTAAGGTCCTTATAAAGGGTGAACTTGAATTGGCCTAGGGAACGTCCATATTTCTGGTAAAAGGAGTAGTATTTAGTTAGGTAGTCAATTGCCTTCCTATTGATATTGTCGTGTCCAGAGCGTTCAAGGACTCTATATAGCTTTTTAGCTAACAGGTGGCCGAAACGGCGGTATAGGCGGTGGATTTCGGTACTAGTAAGGTAGCACGGGTTATAGTTAAAAGATTTCTAAATGTAGGTCCATAGGGTCTCTCCCTATATAAGAAACGGGTGTCCAAATTATCGTACAATTGGCAGGGTAATATGCTTGCTTCCTAGGGTAGTTGCGGGGCCAATTAAGGTGTCTGTAACGTTGTTATAGTAGACCTGTAACTTGTCTATATCCGCAAAGCAGAGTAGGAAAGGGGTATCCGCTTTTACTATATGGAAGTTAACTAGGCCAATTAGGGTCTTAACTTTAACTAATCTAATTAATACGGTTAAGCCAATGCCGAATTGGACGTTTACGGCCCTAGTGTGTGTAATATTAATATCCGTATTATTATCTGTGGTGGTCTTATATGCAAGGTATTATCCGTAGCCTGCGGTAGACTTCTTAGAGGCACCTGTGTTAATTATAACACCGTAGAATTCCTTGGGGGTATAGCGTTCTGTAGTAATATATGCAAATGGGTCCTGTTCGCGGTCCGTAACATCCATAACGGGTCTAATAGGTATGCTTACGGGCCAGTTTTCAGGTGCAATTAAGTGTGTAAAGGAGCGGTCGGCTAATACAGTCGTAATATTAAAGGCTTAGCTATCCGTAAAAGGTCTAAAAGTGGTTAGGAATATCTTTAAGGTCTCTTGTTTTTAAGCGTCTAAGTTAAAGTCAATTATAAGGGCTTCTATTAACTTATTAAGGGGCTCTTCTGCTTCCTCTCCTTTGTATTCTAAAATAAACTGGTTAATATGGCTATTAAGTCTCTTCCTAGACTTGTTACGTTCTTCCTGGGTATACCTTATAAACTAATATCCTTCCTTACCGCACACGAAGCACTTCTAGCTGGTTTATCTATAGGGGTATGTTTTTATACGGGGGTTGCTGCGGGGGTTATGGGTAGGACTTGGTTAGTACGGGTGCTGCTAGCAGTAGCGGCAGTCTGTAAAGTAGACGTCTGAGTCTGTTTACGGATATTAAATATCTGTAATAAAGGCTTAAGTGCTGCCTGGTGGGTTTAAGACTTTATACATTATAATAGAGGAGCGTAGGTTATTAATAAGGCCAGCTAAGGTGTCTATAGGCTTATAATAGGCGTACTTATAGGGCTCTACTTCCTGGCAAGCCGTAATAAGTTTGTTATGCAGGAAGTTGTCTATTTAAAGCTTGGCGTTAAGGCCGTACTATAGGTGCCGGAGGTCTTTAATAAGAATTTACAGGCACTCTATAGTTAATTTTTTAGTGTTCTTGTTAATTACGGTCCGTAGCTTAGTTGCATTCCATTAAGTAAGAATATCACGCTTATATTCCGGTCCTTTAAAGTAGTTATGTGTAGCTTTGTATAGCTTATTAAAGGGAACACTAAGGGGGTTGCTTTTAAGGTTGGTATAGTAGTGGTTAAGGGCTAGGCCACGCAGCATAGTAGAGTAGGCTTGGCTAAATTCCTATTTAGGAATATTAGCCTTCTGGCAGAGGTCCATAAAAATGGTTAGTTTAAAGTCAAAGTTATCGTTTTTACCGCTATACTTAGATTCGTTAGTATAGAGCTTGGCTAGGTTAGCTAGCTCCTTGCCATAAGTCTTTACTTAGGTAGGTTGCGGATCTGTAACTTACGGATCTATAGCTTGCGGATATATGGCTTATGGATATATAGCTTGCAGATCTATAACTTGGACAATAGGGGTAATTTAGTCCATATTTTGGTTTGTAGGGGTATTATGGTCCGTAATTTGGGTTACGTGGGTATTGCGGTCCATAACTTGGGTACTAGGTGTACTTTAGCCCGTAAGATTAATTCTAAAACTGCTTGGGTTTGTAAGACGAGTTTGGTTAAATAGGTCAGGTATAAGGCCAGCAATTATATTAAGTTTGGAAGAAGTAAAGAGTTCTTTAGTTTCTTGGAACTGGTCTAGGATTTCCTCTTTAGTCCATTTCGTTTGGTCCTTCTTATGTATTGTGTTGTATAAGGACTGTGTAATAGTAACTTATTTATTCCTTTTAACCTATACACCTTAGTTATATAAGAGGGTCTATAGGTTATAGATAGTAGTAGGGTTGCATGCTTTAAAGATAGCTTTTATAAAGTCCGCAAAGTCTTCCTAGTATTACTCCTATAGGTTAACGTTTATAAGCTTAAAATATTCGTATTTAAGAACTTTAAATTTAATGTAGTTATTAACGTTAGGTATAGATGTAAGGTCGGCTCCCTACCTCTACTTTTCCTAGCCTTTATTGACTTGCTTCCTTAGGTCTGCCATACTATATAGTATAGTGTAGTACGTAGTGGGTGGAAGAGGTCTTATAGTGGTCCGTAAAGGCAGTTAATATCCGTAACGGTTTGCAAAAGGGTAGGGGGTTTCTATAAGGTCTTGTAATGGTCCGTAAAATTAATTAATGGGTCTGTAGTAGTTTGCAGGAGGGTAGGGGGTTCTGTAAAGGTCTATATTCGCGTCTATAAACTTCTGGTAAACCGTACTAAGACTTAAATAAGTATACAAAGTTGGTAATAAGTCTGTAATCCCCGACTTCTAACCTTCTAGCAGGTCGTACTAGGAGTCTAAATAGGTGGTCGCTGTTGTATATCGCTTAGTAGGAGGTGTTAAGTGATTGCTAATCTGTGCGCGCTTACTAATTAGTGTTTGTACTAACTTAATAGTATAAGTGAGTTGTATCCCGGGGCACGAAATACGTATAGTATTATATACTCTTTGGGATAGTGGTGACTGTCTCTTGTATTAAAGCAGACTACGTGGTCTATATACTAATGCGACCTCCCCCTAATTAGTCAGTGCTTTAGGGGTGCACTAGACGCGTAAGCGGGTGGTTAGTGCACCAAACGCGTAAACGCGTAGTTGGTGTACCGTACGCGTAAGCACGCGTTTGGTATGACAGGTGCTGTAATTATACACTTATATACCACCCTCTAAAATGTAAAATAACCCTAAAGCCCCTATAATTGTTAGATAATCTGTATTCTCTAAAGGCGTAGGTTATGTGTACGAGTCACGTGCACGGAGTACGTGCATTGTAAATCTCTTTATCTGAGCTTAGAGCCCAAGGGGCTCACCAGCACAAAAAACAACGATCAAGTTAAGATCATTAATCAATCAACCCATTTTATCAATGAACTGCTCCACACGAATTTTGTGACAGTTATGAGCCTGGTCCGCCGACTTAAGAAGCTATTTAGCTATTACTCAATTATTTGAAGAAATTCTACCTTATTGTCAGACTCTGATACCTTATCGTCAAGACGCAGACTCTAATAGAAATCCTACCTCAATCGTCAAAGGACGATCCTGACGACAAGGACGATCCTAACGACAAATTCCATCTTAATTCCCCTCTGCCTATTAGTTAAAATGACTCCACTAACGTTAAGTTTATTAACCATGATTATCCTTAATAAACTAGAAGACTGGGAGCAATAGATCTGGCAACTACAAGCCCTTATGGATTAGCAAATTTGGGCCCACATTAACCTAGCTATAGAAGCACCTTAAGAAGGTTTACTTGAAAAACCACCTCTTCTAAAAGTTATAGATTTTAATGAGAATGCAACTTTATATGCACAGCTTTCAACGAACTAATAGAGAGCGTATAAGAACAGTAGACGATACTATGACCAGGATATAAAGTACTTCCTAAAATAGAAAGAGCATCTGCAATAAATACGCACCTAGATTACATCCACAGTATCAATCTAGAAGAAGCTACTGCTCAACCCTTCCCTTATAGTTAAGGAATGGCTAATTTAGTTAAAAGAAGACACTGAGCCCTTAAAAAACTTTATAATAAGGAAGGTACAACTATAGTACATAGAATCACTTAAGGGACTTAAGCAGGTAAAAATTACCCAGTGGCTTAACAGATGGGAGTATGCGATGAAGATGGTAGAGAAGTATGGTCTTCTGTAGATGACTAATGGGATCTGGCTAATAGACCTTATAAATGCAATATAACCTATAAGCGAAACCTATTTTGTTATGTACACCAAACAGGCAAATGATACTAAAAAGGCTCACTTATTAGAATACTGTAAAGTAGTAATGGAGCTATGGAAAGCATTTATAAACCTCTTAAAGGTTATACCATCCTTAACTACTAGAGGGAGTGTATTTAACGTAGACTTTATAGGAGAGTCTGAAGAGGATATCTCTATTACTACTAAAGTCTAAAAGGGAAGAGGGAACAGCTTATCTTATAGTCAAAAAAGGGCAGGGACAAATTTAACTAAAGAGATATCTTTTAAGAAGTCAAAGAACCTAAAATGCCTGGCATGCGATATAAGGGGACATACCCTTCCTGACTATTAGTATCTATTTAAGTGTAAGAGGCCTAAGGGATTTAATGCTGAGGGTACATGTATAAAAAAGGTGCGTAAAAAGGTAGAATATAATAAGGATCTAGCTGCCTAAGTGGAACGACTTAAGCTTAAGGAATTAAATATTAATAAAGCTTAACAACAACAGGTTAAGAGTTAGGAGATAGTTAGGAAGATTAAAGGAGAAGCTAATGCGATATTCCTAAAATCGTATTATACCAGTCAACTCTATCCACTAAAGCTATTAACTATTCTTAACTTAGGAACCACTCTTTATATCTTTAATAACCTCTCTTGTTTCTACAATTTTAGGAAAGCTCTAAGACACAAATATGTCATCGCAGGCAGCTTAGAAGTGCCTATACTAGGTTATGGCAATGTCACTGTCTAAGTTATAAAACTAGACAAGAGCAAGGGAATCCTATGTCTTAAGGACGTTGCCTTTTATATAGACTTCAATATGAATCTAGTGTCGTTCCATCTACTTTAAAAACAAGGGTACTACTAGGACAATAAAGGAGAGAACAATCTTTTAGTTTAAAAGGATGACACAATCCTATGTCAAATGGAAGAACGTCACGGACAATAGACTATCAAATACGTCCGACTAGGAAGTCTATTAGCGTTTAATATAAGCCAACTGCTACGCTAACGGAAGTGCAGAGCATTATTAAGAGACGCTTATCCAGATTTAAAAGGAGATGCATATCTGTGGCATCTACGTCTAGGTCATCTAGGACCTATAAGCCTTCATTATTTAGGTCTTAACGCCTTAGGAGTTAAGCTTTGAGGCCCAAAGACAATAGAATGTTAACATTGCAGTCTTGCTAAAATTAAGCGTTAGGTCTTAAGAAGGTTCTTGGAACAGAAAATTAATAAACCCTTTCTTAACCTCTATATTGACTAGACTAACCTTAAGGAAGCGCATACCGGATTTATATGAGTTATGTTTATCTACAACACTTTCTCAGGAAGAACCTTTCTGTATTTTATAATAACATATGGCGAAGAGAAGGAGACACTATAAGTGCTTAAAGATTTCACCTAATAGATTCGTCTGAGGTACAACCTTAAAGTTAATACTATTAGATTAGACAACGAGCTAGAGAGAAGGAGAACCCTTAAATGGCTATAGATAAAAGGGATTATATTTAAGCCTTCAGCGCTATATACCCAAGTATAGAACGGCACCGCCGAACGCTTAGGGGGTGTTATTATTAAGAAAGGACATACTATGAGAATTGCTGCTAATTTACCACATGATCTATGGAACGAGATAGTTAACTATGCAGTCTATTTTTAAGATCAAACGCCACGGGAAAGCAATGGATGGAAATCGCCGTATAAGAGGTTCTATACCTTCCTAGCTAATGGGTTAAGAAAGCCGTAACTAGTGTACCTAAAAGCCTACGGCTGTAGGGCGTACGCGATGACGTTGGACGCCCAGCTAAAGAAGAAAAGACTGAGCAAGCTAGATCCGCGAGCCCATATCGGCTACCTTGTTGGCTATAACTCTACTAATATCTACAGGATCTGGATCCCGCATAAAGGTATCATTATCTCTACTAGGGATGTCATCTTTAATAAAAAGACGTTCTTTAACGGCAAGCAAATAGACATCTTAAAGGATCTACACGCCAAATTAGATACGCTGATTGAGAAGATTTAACTCCCTAATACCCTAACTAAGAACGAGGTTCTTCTGGAAGATAAGGATAAAGTATTTAAACCGTCAATTTAAGAGGAAGACAACGACGTCAATGAGCCAGTTTAAACCTTTGATAAGTTAGCAGATCTTAAGCTTATAAGAGCTCTTAAAGATATATATTATACGCTACCTCCAACAGAAGAAGACAAAGAATCTCTATATGCCTTTTACGTCAAGTATCCTACAAAGTTAGATACTAATTAGGACACTATTAACTAAGTAGGAGATGGGTTTTATACTTAGGGGGTGTTTAACGACTTAGTTAAAGACTTATTTAAGGAAGCTGGCGATAATAGGCTTAAAGACTTTGTTACTAAAAGGATTACCTTAGCCTATTATAGCGCCTTCATAGCAGGAAGGAAGTTCAACCTTAATAGTCGACTTAATGACAGCAAGCTGAAATTAGGCAGAATACGTAATGTCAGATTACATAGGAAGAACTTACCTCCGCCACCTCAGTTAATTAAGGACCTTAATATGCATCCTCTTTGAGATTAGTTCTAAGAGGCTTAATAAGCCTATCTCCAATCTCATTATTAAATGAGGTTATTTTAGGAAACAGATAAGAAGTACGCAAAGGGACAGTAGATCCTTAGCTTAATATAGATATTCGTCTATAAGACGGACAAGTACAGATTCCTCTAGAAATGTAAGGCACGCTTAGTTATATGCGGAAATTAACAGGCTCTAGGAGACCTACCTATGAGAGCTACTACATTAGCCAGTATAACCTTCCAAACCCTTATAGCGATTACCGTAAAATTTGACCTAGAGACGATATAGATAGATACAGTCAATGTGTTTGTCTATTGCGATCTTAACGAAGTTGTCTATATAAAGCTACTACCAGGATTTAATAATGGAAAGACAGATAAAGTACTGCGCTTAAGAAAAGCCCTATACAGACTATAATGATCACCACTGTTATGGCAGAAGAATCTTATAAGCTTGCTAACAGAATTAGGTTTTAAAGAGGTACCCCAGAAGCCATATATTATGCTAAAAGGTGGAATAGTCATCTTCTTCTATGTTAACGATATTGTCTTCTACTACCAAAAGACAGATAAGAAGAAAGCTTAAGAAGTAATTAAGGAGCTAAGTAAGGAATACTAGATAAGTACCCTTGGCGAGCTAAAATGGTTCCTAGGAATCTATGTGCTACGCAATTATAGCTAGAGGCTCCTGTGGCTATCCTAGAAAGCTTATATTGAGAAGATAGCTAACTAGTACGAGATAGATCTTAAAGGGCGTCTTTTAGATACTCTGATAGCAGAATTAGAACTCCTCCCTACTAATTACCAATTAATCTGTTTGACGCGTCCGTCCCCTAATATAGACCTATTAGTCCGTCCTATATCCCTACTAGCCTTTACAATGCTATATCAGAGAAAATTGGGTTTAGTACTCTATGCAGCCACTATAACACGTCCGGATATTGCTTTTGCAGTATTAAGGCTGGCAAGGTTCAATTAGGACCTAAGCTAAGAGCATTATTAAGCGGCAGACAGAGTTATCCAATACCTATATAGCACGAGAAGCAGAGCAATCTGCTATAGAGGAGATGAGGAAGGAATAAACGGTAGAGGGAGAGATAAAGGAATACGTGATAAAGGACAAGACGATGAAAGAGACGGTAGAGGTAAAGCGCAATTATTTATCTTTGCTAGCGATGCATTATTCGCGGACAACTCTGTTGACAGAAAGAGCTTATAAGGATATATTATGAAGCTATTTAGGGGGCCGATTACCTGGAGAGCAAACAAGCAGGGTATAGTTATAACGTCAAGCACAGAAGCTAAGTTATTAGCCCTATTACAGACAGCAAAGGAAGCTATCTTTATTAGTAGGTTGTTTAAAGCAATAACGTTACAACTAAACAAGCCCTTAATTATTAAATGCGACAATACCCAGACGCTCTAACTAATTATAGAAGACATGGTAAAGCTAATTATAAAGCTCCAACATATTAACATCTATTAACACTGGCTACGTTAGGAATACGTAATGAGATAAGTACGATTTTAATAAACAGTGACGAAGGAGATGATTGCCAATGGACTTATAAAGGCCCTGCCCAAGCAGAGGTTTTAAAGCTTCGTTAATATGATCGGAATGGTGGATATTAAGGAGCGGCTGAATAAGGAGAAGTAACTAGAGGACCTAAGGGACAGTATTAGAGTAAGATGGAAGGATTTAGATGAGATTACGGTCCAATTAACTCATTGACGGACACGAGAAGGTGGCTAGCTTTAACCTTAAAGAGCTCGAAGCTAAGGGGGTGTGTTAGATAATCTATATTCTCTAAAGGCGTGGGTCATGTGCACGAGTCACATGCACGGAGCATGTGTATTGTAAATCTCTTTATCTGAGCTTAGAGCCCAAGGGGCTCACTAGCACAAAAAACAACGATTAAGTCAAGATTATCAATCAATTAACCCATTTTATCAATGAACTGCTCCACACGAATTTCGTGACAATAATAGCCACTAGCATTATATCTATACTCTAAAAATAGTTGGTAGAGATATAGAAGTCCTTTATAGACGCCCTTATATAGAACTAAGCTACTTTAACTTAATAATAAGCTAAATAAGAAGTATAACACCTATAAATAATTAAGGACCTTTAAAAAGAAGTCCGCACCCTTAAGATGCCTATACTAGGGTCCTAAGACTAAACGCCTTCTCTAGAGATAAATACGCGAAATAAGAGTCCCAAACCTATAGTAGCTATTTACCCTAAACTAACTACTGTACTGTAATAATCTAAATAACTACCAGACCCTCTAATATTCACTAGTAAATAATAAGAACTCTAATTATTTCTAAGCTAGCTTAAAAATAAGCTAACTAGTAATGCTGACCGCTACCTAATTAAAGCTAACTAACTTTACTACGCCTTAAGTTAACTAGGAGGAGATATAGCTGACCTTATTAAACCCCTTTAACTAAATTCAGTATAAAGTCTAGTTGTACTTCTTAAAGCCATATATAGTAACCTAAACTACTAAGCTACTACTTAGAAAAAGATAAACTACATAACTTAAGGAATAAAAAGCTTTCCAATATACTTCTTTAAATTTAACTGTTATATAAAGGAAATAGGCTGAAATAACTCTATACTAGTTAATAGCCTTATTAAATCCCTAAGTCCTAAACTAAAAACCTCCTTAATAGGTATAGACCTACTAGAAGCCCTTAACGCCTATATAAATATTATTAATAAATAATATAATGATATACTACGCCTAATACCAAAGTCCACTCCTTAATATAATATAATAGCTTTATAAACAACTACTAAGTTATTATCTTAGCCTAAGCACCCTAATGCTATAGACATTAACTCTAGAACCCTAGAGTATGCCCTACTAGGGTCCCCTAAATAAGAATAATGCATTAAGCTAGGCCTTTGCTTTAAATACGGAAGTAAGGCTTACATCTTAAGATACTACTCTGTCCCTATACCCTAATATAATTTATAAATAGCTAACACTAGTAACCATTTACTGTACTAATCCTCCAGTTACCTTCCATAATCTTTATATAGCTCCAGCCCCACATCTAGTAAGCACCACTTATAAGGATAAAGTTATAGCCAATATTTTATAGGAATCCCACCCCAGTTGCCTCTAAAAGGAAGGTTTTAAAGCTAAGTTACTTTCTAGAACAGCGCTGCCTTAGGATCTTATTAAATACTCTAGATGTTATAAATTCTAACTCTTAGGATTATAGCATAACTGTTAACTGTTGTCTTTGGTAGAATAATTAATAGGCTAATACTTAAGTCCTAATTAATACAGGAGCCAGTAGTATAGGATTTATTAATAAGATCTTTGCATAAGATAATGGTTTTACCCTAACCCCCCTTAACTAGCATATTAACGTATTTAGATTTAATAACAAACGCACTATCTTAGGCTGTATTACCTATATAGTATTCCTAAAACTTTAATACCTAAACCATAAGGAACTAATTAGGCTTTTTATTACCACCCTAGGTTACTTAGTAATACTTAAACAACCTTGGATAAAGCTATATAAGGTAACTATTAATTAGGATAACCTTAAGCTTCTATTTACTGCCTCTTATTGCAAGCAAAAGTGCTTTATAACTTGCTACTTAGACCCTAAACTAAAATCTAAAAAATCCACTAAGATCTATTAGTCTAAAATTTCCACTAATATCTACCCTATACCTAAAAAGTCTACCTAATTCTACTAAGAACCTAAAAATTATACTAAACTATATAAACTAACCCTAACTACTACACCATCCTAAACTAAGCAAAAGCCTAAACTTAAGCTTAATATATAAAAGTACTAGAAGAACTAGTATTCTACTATAAAAAGGATACTTAAAGAACCTAAACTTAAATCCGATACTAACTCTATACCTAACACTAAACCTAAAGTTAAATAAGAAACAGTAGATAATTAAAAGGAAGTTGCTAGCTAGTAACTTACCCCCCTTTTTACAGATATCTATATAATTAGAGCTACCCTATTAGCATAACTTGCCAGGAAACCTAAATATATAATCTTTGCCGTTATAATAGCTGATATTAAAAAGGCCCTAGCACTAAAGAAGTATACTAACCCTACTATAAAAGTACTAGTATGCTATTATAAGTATCTAGAAGTATTTTTATAGAAGGAAGCTAATAAGTTAGTAGAGTACTAACTATATAACTACAAGATTATACTTAAAGAAGGAAAACAGCTAGGATTTGGACCCCTATATAGAATGTCCTAGAATAAACTCTAAGTACTATAGAAGTACTTAGACAAATACCTAAGTAAAGGATTTATTAGAGTAAGCTCTTCGCCTATAGCTATAGCTATAATCTTTATTAAAAAACCTAGTAGCGGTTTGTGCTTCTGTATAGACTACTAAGCTCTTAATGCCATTACTATTAAGAATTGGTACCCGCTCCTATTAATTTAAGAAACACCAAACTAATTAAGTAAGGCTCACTACTATATAAAACTTAACCTTATCTATGCATTTAACCGTCTCTATATTATAAAAGGAGATAAATGGCTTACTATATTCTGTACTAGGTATAGACTATTTAAATACTTAATAACGCTATTTGGCCTTATAAATGCCCTAAGTTTGTTCTAATACTTTATAAATAATACCCTATAACCTTACCTGGATATTTTTTGTACTGCTTATATTAACAACATTCTAGTATATAGTAATAACCTAACTAAATATAAGAAATATATTGACCTTGTTTTAGAAGCCTTATATGGAGCTAGCGTATAATTAAATGTAGATAAATGCGAATTCTATAAAATGGAAGTCCTATACCTTGGACTTATTATTTCTATAGACGGCATATAAATGGACCTAAAAAAAATTAAAGTAATTATAAACTGGCAAGAACCTAAGAATGTTATAGATATAAGAGCCTTTATAGGATTTGCTAACTTCTACTAACGGTTTATTAATAACTTCTTTGCCCTAGTCTTACCCCTTATAGCTCTAACCTAAAAAGATAAAACCTTTATCTTTAATAAGGAATATAAGAAGGCCTTTGCCTATCTAAAAGTTATATTTACTACTATATTTATACTCTAATACTTTAACCTAAACTAAAAGAGTATTATAGAAGCCAACTTATCTAACTATATTACTGGAGGCATTTTGTCTTAGTATAATAAGGAAGGAGTACTGCACCCTATAGCATACTTCTTAAAATAACTAAGTCTAACTAAATGTAACTACGAGATCTATAATAAGGAATTATTAGCCATTATTAGATGTTTTAAACAATGGCGACCTAAACTAAAAGGTGCCGGATTTCTAATTAAGGTCCTTAGCAACTATAAGAATCTATAGTACTTTATAACCACAAAACAGCTAAGTTATTATTAAGCCTGCTGGTTAGAATATCTATCTTATTTCTAATTCTTAATTATATACCGCCTAGGCGTTTAAGGTTAAAAACCTAACGCCCTAACCTAATATTTACAAGATATACCAGTATAGAAAGAAGTGCGTACCTACCGCAATTAAACCCTACTTCGCCCTAAATTATTTGATCCCCTAGCTAAAGACCTTATAGTATATATCCTTGAAATAACTGATTAATTAGTTAAACAGATTATAATTAATAAATACCTAAATAATAAGTTTATTTAAGAGACACTTAAGCTAATTTAAGATGGCGTTAGATGCTTTAAAAATATCTCTCTAAGTAAATATAAAGCTTATAGAGACTGCTTATACTACTAGAACCGCCTAGTTATACCTAACTATAATAAACTTAAGCTTAAGCTTCTTAAATACGTATATAACCTACTAGTAGCTAGCCACCTAGGCTATAGAAAAACCCTGGAACTACTTTAATAAGAGTACTACTAGCTAAATATGTATAATATAATATAAAGGTATATCTCTAGCTGCTATACCTGCCAATAAGCTAAGGCTTTATATAAGACATATAATGGCTTTCTAAAGCCACTACCTATTCTAAACTAAAGATGGAAGGACATCTTAATTAACTTTATTATTGAACTCCCTATAAGTAAAGGCTGTATAAATATTATAGTAGTTATAGACTAACTATCTAAAATAAGACACTTAATTGCCTATCCTAATATGTTAACACCTACTATTACTTAACTATTCCTAGATTATATATAGAAACTCCACAAACTCCCTAAAATAATTATCTTTAATAAAGGCAGCCAGTTTATCTCTGTGTTTTAGAAAGAACTAACTACCTAACTCCACATTAAAGTACTATTATCTATAATATACCACCTAGAAATGGATGGTTAAATAGAACATGTAAATGCTATAATGGAATAATATATTTAGATATACACATTATATCTATAGGACAACTAGATAGACTGGCTTGTATTCGCTAAGTTTACTATAAATAACTCTGTCTTAGAAACTATAAAGGTCTCCCCATTCCTAGCTAACTACGGCTAGCATCTATAAATAGGTTTTAACCCCTTTAGTAATATTCCTTACCTAGCTTATTAGGCCTTATAAGTTATAGAAGCAAATAAATTTATAAAGAAGATGGAAGAACTATAAGAGTTCCTTACTAATGAAATAACATAGGCCTAATCTGTTTATAAAGCCGTAGTAAATAAGAACCAAACCCTAGCACTAGTTTACTAAATTGGTAACTTTGTCTAGCTAAATATAAGAAATCTAAATACAAAACGACCTACTAAGAAACTTAATTGGAAGAACACTGGCCCTTATAAGGTTAAAAAAGTTGTCTCTCCTTATGCCTACTAACTAAAGCTCCCTAATATAGTTAAAATCCACCCTATATTCTATATGTTAGTCCTCTACCCTGCCGCCCCTATATTAGACACCTTGCCTAAATAGATCTAAGACCCTCCCCTACTAGTTAAAGTGGATGGTAAGGATAAGTACCTTATTAAAAGAGTTAATGATATTAAATATAATAAATGGAAATGTAAATATATATACCTTATAAAATGGAGAGGTTTTACTAAACCCTTATAGGAACCTGCTAACTCTATAGGACTTATATAAGCTACAGAAGACTTTTATAAACTCTACCTAGAACTACTACAGCCCTATCTTGCAGATACTTAAGTTTAAAGGGGGGGTACTGTTATGGGACACCCCTATAACACCTTATACACGTTTACCTATTTCCACTAACTAAATAACTGGAGACTAACTAAATAACTGGAGACTAACTATAAGATGGCAATCTGATAGTAATCTGCCGTATTCCGCCGCAATCTGCCGTCTCTATTGTTGGAGTTGCTAACTGGCAACTTTAAGGACCTCTAACTGCCAAATTCTGCTAAGTTCTACTAGAACCGCCACCTAAGCTCTACCCTGCCTGTGTATAGCACAGTACCTATTAACCTAGCAACTAAGCGAACGTTATGTACCCTTTTTTCTCTGTTTCCTACTTTCTTTTCCTTACATAACGTCTTAACTTTATTACGCAGTTTATATACATAGCTTAATAATATCTACTTCGCTATATATTATTACCGCTTGTGCTCGCTCCGTGACAGTGCGTAAGGGGTATAATAGTATTACGTATTTTAGTGTCTGTCTTAGCCAGCCACATTCGCATCTTAGGCTACCTACTAGGACACCTACCCAGTAGAGCTAATCTTTTAGTCCTATTATTTCTGTTCTTAGGAGTGTTACTATTATATTTTCTGCCTTTGTTAGGCCTTCTTAGAGCCCTTAGGTATTTACCCCCCATAGCGTTAACTATACTATGGCCTAGGTTTCTCTTACCTAAGACAGCCTTTATACCTTTAACTCCTATACACCTCTCTAGTATTGGTCCAACCAGTATTATATTATAGTAGATGGTTTCCTAGTACTCTTTTATGCTCTACTTTAGCTCCTTTCTCTCTCTTGCTATTATCTTTACTGGTCTCTTACTCGTCTCCCTTCCTCCTTTATATAGGCCTGGGCCCTAATACAGCACCATTCTTTTTCTGCTTTTTCCACCTATTTCTCTAATATATCTTCCCTACTTTAGGGTTGTTAGTTAGCTTTCCTATAGGGCACCCTATGATCCCTCTATAGGCCTATTTAATATTAAGTTTAATAAAATTATAAAAGAGGTTAAAAAAACTAGGGTAATAAATTGAAATATTAAAAGCCAGTTTTTATTTAGCAATAACTAACACAAAGATTTTTAACCCGCATTAACACTTTTTAGTTATAATATATTTTAAAAACCATTATTTATCAAATAAGTAATTTATAAAGCATTTTATAACATTTGCCTTTAAACTAAAAAAATTGTTTAGTTTTTCTTTTATATCCAATATCTCTTAAATTATACTTTAATACTATTTTTTAACCTTATAATACTACCCCCCCCCCTTCTTATAAAGGCGGAGCTCTAGCGACGCTGTAGTTACTATATATATATAAAAGAGACACTTAAGGTATAGAGAAGAAAAAAAGGGGGTATTGCTAAAAGCTTAAAACAACGTTATATAATAAGGCTTGGCATCTAAGAATCTAACTAATTAGATAACTTTAACCGCCGGTTAAAGTTCCTAAATATCTTAATAATATTCCAGTTATGTAATTGTACTTTGCTATTACGTAATAGCAACCTATAGTAATTTAACGGTAATTTGCCCTTAGGTGGTAATATATAACGGTTTAACTCTATAAGGGCTTCTATAGAGGGTTAAGCATAAAATCTTTGCTTAGGCCTGGTTTCTGTGGGTTTATATAGTAAAAGTTGCTAATTAGGTCCTTTATATTTTTAAAATCTTTTTATAGTTGCTATTCTGGCTAATCTATATTAAACCCTATATAGATAGCTCTATAGTAGAGCTGCTGTTCTCTGCCTTTGCTAAACTATTTAGAGTTAATAATTTATTTAACGGTCCACTCCTTATAGTTTTTATCTTTATTCTTATCTTAGATTAGTACTAGTAGGGGTTTAGGCTAATAAAGGTATAGTAGCTATAGGTAAAATATAGGCTATATCCCACGGGTAGCTAGGATAGGTAGGAGCTCTAGCTTATATATAGCTTCCCTATTAATAACTTATTTAATTAAATAGGGGCTAAGGTTCTTATAATTAAGTAACTTTATAGGCCTCTGTATAGAGATACTATATATATCTAGCTGTACCTGGTTACTAATACGTATCTCTAGTAGTGGCGTTTTATAATAGTTAGTAAAGTAGGCCTACTTTACTTAAGCCTAGGCCATTTCTCCCTTATAGTAGTTAAGTATATTTTTTATATAGTCTAAATGCTAGTCGGTAAGTAGTATCTTAAGGCGTTTTCTATATAGCAGTTTCTTATTAATAGGTTCTGGTGGCTCTATACTAGATTAGGGGTAATAACCCTTATTTATAAAGAATAGGGTAAGTCCTATAGTAGTTAAGACGTAGTTATTTACTGTAAATTTACCTAGTAAAAGGTAATCTACCTAGTTATCTTAACTATAGGCAACTACCCATTATAGGTACGCTTTTATACTAGCATTAGCGTTTTCTGGTTACCTAGTAGTTTTATAGTAAAAGGATATAGATATTTTAATAGAGATGTTAAGGTATTAGCAGATTTGTCTCTATATATTAGAGTTAAACTATATACCTTAGTTGGACGTAATTAAGTTAGGTAACCTATATAATTGGTAGATTTTATATAAAAAAAAAGGCGCTAGTAATATTACTAACGGCTACGCCTTTAGTTAAGATATAGTAGCGTTCTTTTATAAGTCGGCATATTATTATAAGAATGTTCTTATAGGTATAGCTATGTTATTTATAGGGTAGTAGGTTAATAATAAAATCTATAGTGATATCTGCCCATTGTTATATAGGTACTAGTAAAGGGTATAGTAGTCCTTAGTACTTTATATTAAAGGCCTTAATGCGCTTATAACTATAGTAGGCGCCTATAAAGTATTTAACTAAGTTTATTATTTTAGGCCAGAAGTAGTATTAGCTAAGAAGCTTATAGGTTCCTCCTTTGCCTATATAGCCGCTTAATTAGAGGTTATAGGCTATTTAGATTAGTTGCTATTATGTATTTTTTAAGTTAGGAATAAATAGATGGCCTCTATAATAAAGCCTATTTTCTTTTACTTCTAAGGCTGCTATATTAATCAGGCCTAGGCTTTAAAGGTTAGTAGGCAGCGTATAGGCACTAGTAGTCTTTACGGCAATAAGTTAATGCAGTAATAGGTTAATAGAGGTGTTATATGCTATAGTAATAAGCTTATTAATTTTAGGAGGTAACTTTAGTTCTATAGTGTAAAGCTAAGGTATAGTTAGCTTTATTATAGGTAGTATACCTAGGGTTAAATTCCGTGCTTTTAAAATCGTTTATTATTAGAACTAGTTATAGGGGTTATCTTTAGACTAAGGAAGGTCTTATAAGTGGCGTATTAGGCTATTAGGCTTAGTACCTTATACTCCTGGCCTATATATAATTTTAAAGTTAAAACTAAAGAGGAACTTGTTCTAGCGTACTTAGCGTTAGTTTTGCTATTTTATAGTTATAAAGTACTTAAGGTTGCGATAATCTGTAAGGACTTTAGTTAGCTAGTTAGGTTCTGCTAAGGAGAGTTCTAGTTAGAATTCTTTAAATACTTATATAATTATAAGAAGTTCCTTATTATAGATCTTATAGTTACATTTTTATAGTATAAGCTTAGATAAATAGAATATAACTAGGTGGAGGAGACTGTTGTTACCTATCTAAAAAAGGACGCCTACGTTAACGTGGCCTAAAGACTTAGTTTTAAGATAGAGTTATTGTCCTAGTATAAAGTGAGCTAGAATAGGTGCTTTAGTAAAAGTATTTTTAAGGTCTTAGAACGCCTTCTTATATTTAGGCGTTTAGATAAAATATAGATATATTTTTCTTCCTTTTATAAAAAGGCCTATTATTTATATTATTGCTATAAGTAGTGCTATAACACCTAAGAAGTTATATATAATTTTTTAATAGAAGTTGGTGATGCTAAGGAAGGCTTATATATCCTTAATGCAGTTAGGGGTTTACTATTTAGTAATTATACGTGCCTTCTTAGGGTCTATATAGACACCCTTAGTAGTAATAATTAGTCTAAGGTATTTTACTTCTATAACTAAGAATTCGCACTTAAATTAATATAAAGTCTTATATCCCTAAGGCGTTATAAGACCTTTTAAACGTGCTTAGTATGCTTAAAGGGGTTATTGCTATAAATAAATATATTATCTAGGTACGTAGAGTAGAAGTTATTAAGGTAGTCCTATAAGGCGTTATTAATATAGCTTTAGAAACCGCTTAGGCCGTTATATATACTAAAGGGCATAATAGTATATTTAAATTGGCTAAAGTGTAATGTAAATGCGGTTTTCCATTTATTGCCTTCCTGTATATAAAGGCGGTTAAAGACGGTAATAATATTAAGCTTAGTATAAATTTTAGCTTAACCAAGCCGCTTAAAAGTTTTATGTATAAACGGTATGGGGTATTAGTTCTTAATTATAATAGTATTAAGTCCTTTATAGTTAATATAGAATTAAATACCTCCTTTTAGCTTTTTAGTAAGGAGGATAAGGGCGGCTATTAGAGATATACTAGGACGAATAAATCCTTTGTTAAGGTGCTTGTTAATATACTTTTTAATAACTAGAAGTTTATCTTTTAATATTAGGTAGGGTCTCTTATAGGGTAGTGTTTTTTCTTATTTAATATTAATAGTATAGTTATTAGGTTAATATAGGGGAAGTATATCTGCGCCCTTTTGTAAGCATATATTAATAAAGTTATAGTACCTCTTAGGGAGGAGCTTGCAGAGTTTCTTATTAGTAAATCCTTTTTTAAGCTTCATAAATTTCTTAAAGTCTAAAGGTAAAAGTCCATAGAGTTCTATAGGGGTATTATTTTTTAAAAGGTTAACTATATATTTTTTATTATTATAAAGGACGTGGTCCTATTCTTTATTAAGCTTATATAGTTATAATTAGGAAGCTATAGTAATGGTCTAGCCTTTTCTATATGCTATACGGTAGAAGGCCGCGGCACTTATATAGTGGCAGTTAATTATAGGTAGGGTAATAAGGGATTTCTTAGGTTAATATCCTGGGGAGTAAATAGAGGTAGCTAGGCCAAGCCCTAGGTAAGTCTCTTTACAGTATTTAGACTTAAAGGATACTTTTTTCTTTTTCTAGTTAATAGCGGGGTTATATTATTTAAGCTAGTTTATTTTAAGGATAATAGGGTATTTAGTAAATAGTATAATATAGGCCCAGAGCTCTTCCTGGTGCCTATTTATATCTAGATAGAGTTATACTATATAGGTAATCTTCTATACGGTATAACTACTGTTAGTGAGTTATAGGGCGCGGGCTTTAGTAAGGGGTAAGATAGGTAGGTTATAAGTACGCACAAATTAGGTATCTATAAATTTATTAGTAGCTCTACAATTAATTATAAAACGGCTTTTATATTATTTTTTAGTAGTAGTTCCTATTATGGGTAAAACTATCTATTTCTGTCTATTTATCTTTACTAAGTTATCTATTAAGTAGGCTAATATATAGATCCTTCTATCTTTAAGGCGTCCTAAGCTATAACTTAGGGCTAGAACTTAGTGTTTTTTACTTTTATGTTTAACTCTACTGGTATTACTACGTCTTTATCTTATACAGTAACGGCGCGTAGCAACGTATTTAGTATTTAGGGTATTAGGTTAGGTATTAGGCGGCGGCTACTAAATCTAGCTATTAGGTAGTTTGGGTTATTACGGTAATAGCCTTCTTAATAGTATCTATAGCAACGTCCTAGTTTCTAAAGTAGTTTACACTCTCTATTTAGGAGTTTTTATAAAAAGTTTGGTACAGAGAGGTTAATATTAGCTCTAGTAATATTTAAAGTAGTAGGTGTTAGTGGCTTAGTATATATAGGTTTAGTAGGTCTAAAGGGCTTTTATAGGGAGATTTTTAAGTAAGGATTAGCAGTAGCAATCCAATTTAGTTATTATTTAATCTTTAATAGGACTGCTACTATATTATAAACATTATTATAGTTATAGCTGGCGGCTGCGTAATTTAGACAATAAGTAATTTTTTTAAGGAGATCTTTCTAGTCTTTAGTATTATCTTAGGTAAGGGCTCTAGTGTATTTCTAGAATTTAATATAAAATTTATTAAATAATTTAGTAGGGCTTATCTTTAGGGCATATACTTTAGCTTAGTTGGTGATTAATAGATTATAGTTATGGTATATTAAGTTAAGATTATTAAGAACTTTTTAATAGGACTGCTACTTTTAAGGGCTATTAGTCTCCTACTAGGCGAAGAGTCTATTAAACAGTATACCCTTTATTTGCCCAATAATATAGCTAATTTTAGTATCTTTTATAGAAAAAAGGCAGGCGCTTTAAGTTAGTTTTTTATAAATTTGTATCTTCTAGTAGCCGTATTTTTTATAGTCCCCCTAAAAGACTAGGGGATTAGGGTAATATATATTAAACCCTACAGTAGCAGCTTAGGTTTAATTATTATAGCTTTTATTATTGCTATTTTAGTAGAGGTTCCTATTAGATAAAGCTACTTAATATTAACCCTCTATTAAGCGTTAAGTAGGTAAGGTTACTAGGGGCATAGAGGCTTAAGTAGTGTTATATATAGTAAAGGGGTATATAGCGTTATTGCGGATGTGCTTATTAAGCTAGGATTATAGGTATTTAATTATGCCTTCTTTTTTAGTAACTATAGTAATAAGTAAAACCTTAGCTTTCTTTAACTATTAGACGTTATATTTAAATATATAAAGGTTATCTTTGGTCTCTTAGTATATATTATCGGCGAGCGCCTTATAAGCTTATAGGTCTTAGATAATATTATAGTCTTAGGTAGTACGCATCTTAGCTTATATAAGCTTTAAATAGTAGTTCTATAGAAGGTGGTAGTATTTATTAGGTTCTTATACTACTATTTTTATAAACATTTTAGCGTCTTATATTTTAATTTTAATAGATAGTAGCCCTTCTACTTACTTATCCGTAGTTATATAGTTAATAAAAAATAAGATATTATTAGTATCTACCTCCTTAGAGGTTAAGGCTAGGGCTAATAAATTAAATTCTCCTAGGATTGATTGGCGTTCTAGGTTAAGTATAGGTATTAGGTTATTCTTTAGGTTTAATATAGTGGCTAGTAAGGAATATTGTCTTACTATTATGTGTTCCTTAGGAGTATAAAGGTAACTTATAGATACGCTGCTTCTAGCAGCGCCTATAGTGTTACAAAGACGTAGAATTGGTTATAGGCTAAGCGTTTATGGTAAAAAGGCGCAACATAATGTTATAGGACGGGGGTAGTGGCTATAAAGCGTATATATTTAAGGAGTCTATAAGACGTTACGCGATCAATTGTAAGGGTTAAGGGCGTAAGGAGGTAATATACCTACGCGTAGCTAATGTAAGCTATACATAAGGTACATATAAGAGCACGGGGCTCTCTTATGGAGGCCCCTACGGTAGGGGTCCATAATAATTAATAAAGTTTATACTGCTTAAAATTCAGTATATCACTTGACACGGCAGGGTCCTCGGAGGAAGTGGTCCATACGCAAACACCAGTATCACAACAACGCGTATATCTATACAGAATTCAATTATTAATTACACCACCATTATGCCTTCCAATCGTGCTAGAATTAATATAGACCTTGTTTAGAAGACTTAATACAACGTTCCCCCAAATAAGACGGCGAAAACAGCTCCTCCTAAACCCTGGCCGTTGCCTGAATTCAAACCTCTCCATATTGACAATTAGGACGACCATGGCTTACTAAATTTACCCCCTAACATTAATACACACGATCCTTTTGAGTTATTTAGTCTCTTCTTTACAGATAAGATTATGGATAATCTTATAGAATGGACGAATAAGCACGCAGAGCTCTACCCGCCAGATAAGGAATTGGAACACCTACGCGCATGGCAGCCTACATGCAAGCAGGAACTCTACACATACTTTACAGTGCAGATTTATATAGGCATTACTATAGAATCGTGCATTAAGGACTACTGGAAGGATTTAACAACACATGGCTCTAAGCATATTGTCAAAAAATACATAGGACTTAAGAGATTCCATGTTACGGACGCTTTAAGTACGATGTTACGACTACTTAGAGAGGAGTCGGCGGAAGCTAGTTGGTTGATACAGGCACGGTCCAGGATGGATCCGGTGGAACCATGTGACGAAGAATGGTAACCGAGGTCACGTGATGTGATCTGTGTGATCTGTGTGATCTGTGGGACAGAGCAGACAGAGCACACGTACTTCACAGAGCAAAGGGATTTCTTAGGCGTACGGTTGTGTATTTAAAGGACCACAGTCCCTACCCAGATAGTTCTCTCTTCGTAGTGAATCTCAGAATACAATTAGAGTTAATCTGTTGGGCAACCACTCCACCAGTTGTTATTACGTTGTTGACTAGTCGTTTATACCTATATACCCAGCCCATTAACGAGCCCACCGTAGTTCTTGCTACAAGGTTCCGTTACATTCCAGCAGCTTAATCGTCACTTTTAAGCCTCACCACCATGGCCAAAGTCTGATAAAACACCTAAAACTATATTCGACAGAGTGCATAAGCTTACTAAGCACCTCCGGCTTACTTATAGGAAGCTCTATAAGCCTAGAACCCACCTTATAGTCAACAAGACAATTTAACGCTTCATGGGCCGTGCACCTAAAGTAGTTAATATTCCATCCAAACCTACACCAGAAGGCTTTAAAATATGGGTTCTAGCAAATGAGGGCTATATATTGGACTTTATATGGCACGCTAAAGGTAATAAGAAAGGCCCGGTTAATTTAGATAAGTCTTTTATAAAGGAAGGCTTTTCAAAGACGCAGGCAGTAGTCCTTAATTTGCTTCTCTAATTAGACATTAAAACAGAGGAACGTCTCTACCCACCTGGAAAGCACATTATTTGGCTCAATAACCTATTTACAAGCGTTAAGCTTCTTACACAACTTTAAAGCCTTAGTATTGAAGGCGCAGGAACCGTCCAAATAACTAAAACAAAGCGTAAGGAGCACGGGGACCTTAAAGGCGATATTAAGGTAGCTACAACTACACAAGGAAAGAAGAAGAAGGTGCCTGCTAAGCCAATTAGCCAGAGGCTCGCAGAGCTTAAATTAACCCATGCCAGTTAAATTCCATGGGGTGAACTCTATGGGGAGCTTTCTAAGGACAGCCAGGTAATGGGGTTTGCTTAGAAGGATGCCAATATGGTCCTCTTTATAAGTACTGTCAACAACAGTAAGTTCTACACCTTAACCATAAGGCTCAAAAGCTAATAATATTATACATTGCCAGGTCGCCACACAATTGTTACCATGCGGAAACGTCCTCCCCTTACTGCTAGTGGTACCGGACAGACTCAGAAGGTCTTTGGCGATAAAGATGAGAAAGAATTACCTATTCCTACCTTCATTTTCTACTATAATCACTATATGGGCGGTGTGGATATTGCTAATTAACTGCGCGCGTATTTTACAACGCAGAGGATTCACAGAAAGACCTAGAAGCCTCTATTCCACTTCCTACTTAATACAGTAATTAGCAATTGCTATCTACTGTCTTCCTACCTTCCTACTAATCGCCGAGCAAGCCGTACAGAGGGCCACAAGCAGTTTCAAATTAACCTCCGCAACGCCTTGTTCGAACACTCGGTTCGCAAGCGAAAGGCCTACACACAAGAACAGCCTATTCAACGCTCTACCGACGATATTATATGGGTCCCTACAGCGCTGCATGAGCTGATCAAGCTATTTCCTAAGGAGGTTCACTGCTCAGCTTGCATAGAGGCTGGCAGGCGTGCTAAGGAATCATCTATGGGGCGTCAAAAAGCTCTATCAGAGCTATCACCAAATACTACAAGGAAACCTCGCGATAGTAAGGAATGGGAGAGGCGCAAGCGTGCTCTAAGGACCCATTTTGGCTGCAGTATCTGTAAAATACCGTTCTGTAGGAAGGATAACTGCTGGCTACCTCATAGAAGGTCTCCCGCCAGCGTGCACGTCCCTGCGGCTTGCATTACATTTTTTTAAACAACGCATTACTCTAATTAATTAATAACAATTCAACCACTGCATTAAATAGGCTTAAATTTTAAAGTTATAACTAGGAATACTATGTGAAACTTCTATCCAACTATATAGTCCGTTAGGTAAGCGGGTGCGTTTCCCTGCCACCAAAGCCGTGGGCTTTTGATTTTTACTACCTCTTCATTATTACTAGACTCTACCATTATTGTTACCCATTTCCTTAAGGGTAAGCCTCTAAACTGCTTAGTAGGGCTCTAAACTTGTTATTGTAAGTCTCTTTTAAGCTGTAATAAGGCTAAACATTAAGCGGTTTTATTGTCTTTTGCCTGCTTCTTTTACTGTACCAACTTCTCCTAATCTTAACACCTTTATTTTACTGCTTTTTTATTATCCTTCTTCTCTTCCTGTTTTTAAATTTTCGCCTAGGCTTTCTCTAGCGCTATCTATTATTTTGTAGCCTCCTTGTCCCTAATAGCCTACTTTATAGTTTTAAGTTTAGTTAGTAACCAAAAGGTAGCTTTACCTTTATTTATTATACAAATATTCTTAATATATGGCTTCCCTCTCTTTTGCCTTTTCTTCTTAATAACAACAGCATTCTAAAGCCCCTTAATTTAGGCTTATAAAATACTATTCTTAGCTACCATCTTCTCCACTAAGTTACCCAATTTGGCCGCATTACATAATGGCTTAATACCACAAACGTGCTTTATAAGTCTCCGTACCTAACAGATATTTAATGCCAAGTATATAGTTAATATAGATAACACAGATCTACTTATACCAGGCCGCTTAAGGGCCGCCGGCTTAACCTAGTTAAGTATTAGGTCTAGATCTAGGGGCTATAAGCCAGTTTTGCGCCAGCTACTAAGGATATTAGTTTCTGTAAAGGCATATTGCCAGGCAGCTTAAAATAAGCCATAGAATTCTCTTTTTATAATGCGGCAAAGCCCTACTATATTATAGATCTATTTATTAAGCTCCTAGGAGTAGTAGTTTGCTAAAGGGTTAAAAAGGCTAATATCTAAAGGCTAAAGTTAATAAGTTAAATGGGGGGGGTATACTGCTACCAGAATCCTATACTTAAGGCACCAGTCTAAAAATGGTATATTAACATAACTGCTATGCCCGTTAATAAAAAGAAGCCACCAGTCACACCCATGCCTGGCTTTTGCTTTAGTATAGCAATTAAAAATAGTAGTTAACCACACCATCCCTAGCTTATTATTTATCCACCTTAAAGGTAAACTTATAAAATAGGCCGCATCTACCTTATTAGGCTCAAAATTATTAAGCTAGGTATCTTAGATATTACCTATTATGGCCGGGTAGATAAGGGAGGGTAGAATATACGTCCTGTCCATGCAGATTGTTGCTAGGCATGTAATCCATTTACAATTACCATCCTGGCCAGTACTAATTAATTTACCCCTTTTTTCTAAATCCTTATTAAATATCCTCTTTACCTTTTAAAGGATACTAATTAGGAAGCCTTTTTTATCTATATAATATATTTTTTATAAAAGGACGCCATATTGCTTAATTTTAGCCCAAACCTTTAAAATATTAGTATAAAGACTAGTATTTAGGAGGCTATAAACTAGCTTAAAATAAAGAGTATATTAATATACATCATCCGCCTTTTTATGGCTTAAATCTGCTGCTGCTAGAAAGCCAGATTTTAAGACCTTTTAATGCCACTTAATAAACTTATACGCCTAATTTTTTCTAGGGCATTTTTTAACCATATCCTTAGTAAAGTTTTAGACTATTGCATAAGTAGGAGGTAGCCCTTAATTAGTTAATTGATTAATCTCATTTACTAGGGTAAGCTGCTGTTGTGCTAATAGTAATAAGACATTATCCCAGTAGATATACCGTGGGTTAATTTTACCTTATGCACGCCTTATAAGGGTTATATAATGGGGCTGTTATACCAACATTGTAGGAGCTAAAAGAGGCACGTTTTATAAAGATAATGAATTCACTTTTATATAATTTGGTAAAGAATTAATGGAGATAATTAATTTTGAAGTTTTTTACTTTGTGGGTAAATGCACGTGCACGCTGCAGGGACGTGCACGCTGCAGGGAGACCTTCTATTAAGCGACTCAACTCCAAAGATTAAGCTTATATAGAAATTTTATATAGGATTTAACGAATATTACCAGCTTTGTATTTCTGAGTACGGGGTGTCGGATTCGCTAATCTAATTGGTGGGTTCTTATTGATAACCTAAGGACCCATTTTGCCGTGTCAAGGGATAAAGCTGTAAATATTTAAGTAGTTTATATTTAAAGCTTATTCTATAATATAAAAAGTAAAATATTTATTATCTGCTTTTTATCTTTTAGTTTAAAACCTTTGGTATAATTTAGCCATTATAATAGTCTATTAACAGGGTTATTTTCCTTTAGTTTATATTTAATTTTAAAATTAAATTATATAAGCTTTTTTACTTATTTGACTTGTTAAAATATAAACTCTTTTATAATTATAAAGTAGTATAATTTATAATAATTTAGCAGTATATAAGTGGTATAGCTTATATGCTGAAAATAGTATTATTATTGTTTAAAATAATTGACCATAGCCAGCAGTTCCTTATTATGGGTATAATACCTAACTTTAGGCCCCTAAAATTTTCTACTATATAATGTTACTGGTATTTAATAAAATTGGATAATGTCTAGATTTTTTTAATATTATTGTAAAATACTAATAAAGGCAAAATTTAATATATTAGTAATTACTATTAGTAGCTAATCTGTGTTAAAATACTGCAATAATGGAGCTTTTGTAAATTTTATATATAATTCCTAAAAGGCTTTTTAGACCTTTTTAGGCTATATCCATAATTTATACCATTTAATTAATCCTTTTTTAATTTTTTTTTATCTTTAACTTTTTACTTTTTAAGTTAAAATTTAAGAAGTTTTTATTATATGGTTAGATAAACACAAAATCATATTTAAGTAGTTATAAATAAAGTATTTATAGAAATTAACAAAGCCTAAGAATACTTAAATATCTTAATAGCTTTTTAACTTTAGTTATTTTTAAATTATTTATGCCTGTACTAAATCTATAATTATATTTATAGTTATATTATATATTAGCGCTAGAAGAGCTTAGATACTTATACTCTTCTACCTTTTATTCTAAGGCGCGATTTAGCCTTAAAATATTTTTTTTAAAGTTAACTAAAGGCGAGATACTCTATAGCAACTAAGTCTAATTTATAGAATAAGTATAATTTAAGAATTAGAAGGAACTCTAACGGACCTTTTTAAAAGGGTAAATTTGGTAATTCCTTTAAATGTATCCCTTTTTAACGCATCCAAAGTATTCTCTATTTATAGCTTAAGTTCTTTATTTATTGGTTCCTAAGGATATATAGAATTAAACGGTATTAAGGTTTATTGGGATTTATATAGAGCTTTTAGGTTTTAGAGATAGATCGCGCTTTAGGGTATATACTGGTTTTATAGAGTTTTAAATATAAGGTATAGTTAGCTCTAGAGAATAAGTTAATTTATTATATTAAAGGTTCTTATTAATTTGTTAATATATTATAGCAAATTTGGATAGGTCTTTTAGTAGTTCCTTACCTACTAACTAGGCTCTAATTTTATCCAAAATAGCTTATTAAAGAGTAGTAACTCTAGCGGCTTAATTTTAATGTAGCTCGCTAATAAGACCTAAAAATTCCAAAAAAAAAAAAAAGCTGGTAAAGTCTCGGTTCCGTTATTATAGGTTTTTAAGTTTAGTAACAGCTATATATTCGCGGCTAGCGTTATTATATATTTATTCTAGCAAGAGATAAAGATTTTAAAATTAATAAAAGTGCTATTGCGAAAGAATGGATTTATAGTTTATATAGCGTCCTTACTTAAATAAGACATTCTATAGCTAACTATGCTAGCTTTAGTAGGGTATTAATTATAGTTTATTAAGAGTTTTAAATGGAGCTTGGTTATAAAGGAATATAGGTTATTTTGGTTTCTATTAAATATTAAAGGATTAGAGAGCTTTTTAGATTTTATAATAGATACTGGGTTTATTATATATATAGGTTAAGTTATTATTACTAATTTAGTGTTCGCATTTAACGAGCTAGGTTTAGATACTATTATTTTAATCTTATTTATAGGTGTTGCTATTAGGGTCTATAATATAAGTGCCTTAATATTACGGAGTTCTTTATAGAGTGCTTCTATTAATTGCTAATACTAGGCTTTTAGTATAGGTCGCTGTTAAGCTAAGGCGTCTATAAAGGACTATTGTATTATAGTTAACTCTCCCCTAACTAGGGATATAATACTTATAGTTATTAAAGGGGATTTAGGTTTGTTTACTATTTTAATAATAGTTATTTTAATATAACGTAATATAAGGGCGCAAAGAGGCTTTTAGGAAGATTTAAAGGAATAATATAAATTTTATCTAAATCTAAGGGCATATAGCTTTTGTAGAGAATAAGATGTTATATAAAAAAGAGAAAGAAATAACAAGAGAATTATATAATTAAATAGTTAGGGGTCTTAGTGGTTAATATGTGCGTATATATGTATACGGTCTTTAACGGACTTTAGTAGAATTTAATTAATCTAGCAGAACTTGGCAGAAGTTAATTAAGCTAGTAGAATTCGGCAGAATTTAGTTAAAGCGTTAGAATTTATCTATCGAGTATTTTACCAAGACATTCCTACTATAACTAGGCTAGTCCCGTTATATATATAAAAACTCTATGTACTTTCTAAAACAATTATCTGTAATAAAGGCAGCTGGTTTATCTTTATATTTTGAAAAGAACTAATTACCTAACTCCGTATTAAAGCACTGTTGTCTATAGTATACCAACTAAAAACGGATGGTTAAACGGAATATATAAATAATAGAATAGTATATTCGGATATATACATTATATTTATAGAATGACTAGATAGACTAGCTTATATTTACCAAGTTTACTATAAATAATTCCGTTTTAGAAACTATAAAGGTCTCCCTATTTTTAGCTAACTATGGCTAGCATCTATAAATGGGTTTAAAACCTTTTAGTAATATTCCTCGTCCCGCCTATTACGCCTTATAAATTATAGAAGTAAATAAGTTTATAAAAAAGATAAAGGAACTATAATAGTTTCTTACTAACAAAATAATATAGGCCTAATCTATCTATAAAGCCGCAGTAAATAAGAAACAAACCCTAGTACCAGCTTACTAAATTAGTAACTTTGTTTGGCTAGATATAGAAAATCTAAATATAAAACGACCTAAGCACCCTAACGCTATGGATATTGATATAGGGACCCTAGGATACGCTCTACTAGGGTCCCCTAAATAAGAACAACGTATTAAGCTAGGCCTTTACTTTAAATATAGAAGCAAGGCTTATATTTTAAGATACTGCTCTATTCCTATGCCCTAACACGACTTATAAACAGCTAATACTAACACCCGTTTACCATATTAATCCTCTAGTTACTATCCCTAATCATTACCAAGTTCCAGTCCCGTATTTAATAAGTACCACTTATAAGGATAAAGTTATAACTAACGCTCTTTAGGAACCCCTTCCTGCTTACTACCAAAAGGTACATTCTAGAGTTAAGTCGCTTTTTAGGACAGCTATATTACAGGATCTTGTTAAATATATTAGATATTATAAACCCTAACTCTAGGGATTGTAGTATAACCGTTAACTGCTGTCTTTAGTAAAAAGGTTAATAGGTTAACGCTTGAGTCCTAATTAATACAGGAGCTAGCGATATAGGATTTATTAATAAGATCTTTGCGTAAGATAATAGGTTTACCCTAATACCCCTTAACCGGCATATTAATATATTTGGATTTAATGGTAAACATACTATTTTAGGCCGTATTACTTATATAGCGGCCGTAAGACTCCAATACCTAAACTATAAAGAATTAATTAAGCTCTTTATAACTACCCTAGGTTACCTAGTAATTTTTAAATAACCCTAGATAAAGTTATATAAGGTGACCATTAATTAGAACAACCTTAAGCTTCTATTTACCGCCTTCTCTTATAAGTAGAAGTGTTTTATAACTTGCTACTTAGACCCTAAACCAAAATCTGGAAAATCTACTAAGATCTACCAGTCTAAAATTTCTACCTAATTCTACCAAATTCTACTAATATAAGATTTCCACCAACGTCTACTAAGAACCTAGAAATTATACCAAACTATATAAACCAACTCCAACTACTACACTACCCTGAACTAAGCAGAAGCTTAAGCTTAATATATAAAAGTACTAGAAGAACTGGTATTTTACTATAAAAAGGATACTTAAAGAACCTAAACCTAAATCTAACACTAACTCTATACCTAAACCCAAACCTAAATAAAAAACTATATAAAAAACTAAGGATAATCTAAGCTTGCTTAACACCTTAGATATTTATATAATTAGAGCTACCCTATTAGTATAACTTGCTAGAAAACCTAAATATACAATCTTTGCCGTTATAATGGCCGATATTAAAAAGGCCCTAGCACTAAAGAAGTACACTAACCCTACTATAAAAGTACTAGTATGCCACTATAAGCACCTGGAGGTATTCTTATAAAAGGAAGCCGATAAGTTAGTAGAGCACCAACTATATAACTATAAGATTATACTTAAAGAAGGAAAACAGCTAGGATTTAGACTGCTATATAGAATGTCCTAAAATAAACTCTAAGTACTATAAAAGTACTTAGACGAACACCTTAGTAAAGGATTTATTAGAGCAAGCTCTTCGCCTATAGCTATAGCTATAATCTTTATTAAGAAACCTAGCAGCGGTCTATGCTTTTATATAGACTACTAAGCTCTTAACACTATTACTATTAAAAATTAGTACCCACTCCCGTTAATCTAAGAGATATTAAACCAATTAAGTAAGGCTTGCTACTATACAAAACTTAACCTTATCTATATATTTAACCGCCTCTATATTATAAAAGGAGATAAATAGCTTACCGCATTCTATACTAAATATAGACTATTTAAATACTTAGTAACGCCGTTTAGCCTTATAAATGCCCTAAGTTTATTCTAATACTTTATAAATAATACCTTACAACCTTACCTGGACATTTTCTATACTACTTATATTAATAACATCCTAGTATATAGCAATAACCTAGCTAAATATAAGAAATACGTTAACCTTGTCCTAAAAGCCCTATATAGAGCTAGACTATAATTAGATATAGATAAATGCGAGTTTTATAAAACGGAAGTTCTATACCTTAAACTTATTATTTCTATAGACGGTATATAAATAGACCTAAAGAAGATTAAAGTAATTATAAACTGGTAAGAACCTAAGAACGTTAAGGATGTAAGAGCCTTTATAGGATTTGCTAATTTCTATTAGCGGTTTATTAATAACTTCCCCGCCCTAGTTTTACCTCTTATAGCTTTAACTTAAAAGGATAAAGCCTTTATCTTTAATAAGAAATATAAAAAGGCCTTTACCTATCTAAAAATTATATTCACTACTATTGTCAGTATCACCCAAGTGCACTTGATTGGCCTATTAATCTCTGGATTTGTCTGGTGTTCAATAGGTAGAGAAAGCAGAGGATCGTAAGGATCGCGGTGCCTAAGTAGGGGGCTGATTAGTCACCATAAGGATGACTAATCAAAGACACGACGACGACACGTCGACGACACGTAACCACGTAACTTCTGTCCATATATTCCGACAACTATACCTATACTTTAACACTTTAACCTAAACTAAAAGAGTATTATAGAAGCTAACTTATCTAACTACGTTACTAGAGGTATTCTGTCTTAGTATAATAAGAAAGGAGTACTGCACCCTATAGTATACTTTTTAAAATAACTAAGTTTAGCTAAATATAACTGTAAGATCTATAATAAGGAATTATTGGCTATTATTAGATATTTTAAATAATAGCAACCTAAACTAGAAGGCGCTAGATTTCCGATTAAGATCCTTAGCGACTATAAGAATTTATAGTACTTTACAACTATAAAACAGCTAAGTTATTATTAAGCCCACTAGTTAGAATATCTGTCTTATTTCTAATTCTTAATTATATACCACCTAGGCGTTTAAGGTTAAAAACCTAATGCCCTAACTTGATATTTATAAGATATAATAGTGTAGAAAGAAGCGCGCGCCTACTGCAATTAAACCCTACTTTGCCCTAAATTATTTAATCCCCTAGCTAAAGGCCTTATAGTACACGTCCTTAAAATAACTAATTGATTAATTAGACAGATTATAATTAATAAATACCTTTTTTTTTTATATATATATCCGTTGTATTATACTACGTACAATACTGCGCATGCAGCCTTAGGTTATAGCGCTATAGTTCTATATACATGAATCCTTTCTAGGCAGCTTAACATGTACTAGTAGCTATATCCTAGTATTTTATAGTTCCTTAATAAAATACTAAGTTGCTATAACTACTAGGGAATGAGAAAACGGTAGGAAAAACTATAAGAAATCCTAGCACCTATCCCTGTCCTTTTGCAATTTATTTCTGTCCTTTTGCTCTCTAATATCTTTTACTAAGAGCCTAGTAGGAGTTACCTCCTTCTAGAATCCTATGTTTTTTTTTTTGTTTATTCATGTACTAGTTTGGCTGCTTTAAGAGTCTCGCAGTCTTTACTATTAGCAAAGTGGTTTTCTTTACAGTTAATGCAAAGAGGGGTAGTATGCTTGCAGGGCTTGCCTGTTATTATACAGGTAGAACAGGAGTGGTCTTTAGATAAATGTGCAGCCGCATAAAATCTACAGGCTCTTGTAGAGCATCTGTCTCCTATATGGCCAAATTTTTGACAGCTAGTGCACTGCGTCGTAGGAGAGACTTTGAGGTATTTTACTACCTTAGTAGCTGTACCTGCAATTGAGATCTCTTTTTGTTTAAGGATTTCTTGTCTTTTTTCCTCGCTCTCTATAGTAAAAACTATAGAGCCAAATCTGGTTTGTGGATCGTGTCTTTTTACACTAGATAAGATCCATCTAGGTAGTCCTTGTATCCTTATAGGATTAAAGGTCTCAATTTCTTCTTTTAGAAGCTTAGAGCCTCCCTCTCCTAGAAAAGGTAGGGTAGGAACCCTATGGGCTATGACTTGAACCCAAGGTTCTAGTTTTTGTTCTCTTTGAAAGGTAAAGCAGTTATGCCAGATATCCTTATATTTGACTAAGAAATCTGCATTATACTCTTCTGTAGTTGTAAGGAGAATATTTTGTTTTCCTTTGGTTCTAGCTATGGACGCTAGAACTGGCTTTTTTACTTGCAGTTTTGATGCAAATAGTTAATTGACTTTGTTTCGTATAGAGAAGGTATCTAGAGGTTAGTCCTTTTCGTCTGTAATTAGGACTAGCTTCCTTTCTTGTAGCTGCTTTTTCTTACTTCTAGTAGAAGTAGGAGGGGTAGGAGGTGGTAGTGATGAGGAGGGTAGGAGGACGAAGAAGGGAGGTCCTTCTTTAGCCTCTCTGCGTACGTTTCCTTAGTAGGGGCTACCTCCTTACGGAGAGCCCTTACTTCTTCTACTAGTCCTTTTAGGACATCGTCTGCCTTTTCTTTTCCTTGTGTAAAGGGATTTTCTCCTGCTAGAATACTCCGTGTATAGTTTTCTAGCTGTTTAACTTGTTCTTTTTTTTTCTTTTTCTTTTTCTTCTAGCCCTTTATAGGCCTGGGTTAGGCTTTCTAGGGCCTTTTGTAGGTATTGTTCTGGAGAGAGGGAAGGGAAAGATATACTAGGTATACTATCCGTAGTAGTTGTTGGTTTTATAGTCTTTTTTGCAGGTTTTTGGTTTTCTTTTTCAGGAGAAGTCTGAGGATGTTCTCTTTTTTCTCCTTTCTTAGCAGAAGTAGAAAGAAAAGAAGATGAAAATAGAAATTTATTGTCATTTCTTTCTATAGGGGTTTCGCCTATAGACTTGTCGTCGTCACTTGTCTCTATAGGAGGTTTCTTTTTAGGCCTACCAGGCTTTGGCATCTTGTAGGGGGAGTTATAGGGGGTTTTTCTAGGTAAAAAACCTTGCTAGTTTTTACTATCCTTATACCCTTTTTCCTTACTAATCCTACTAGAGGATTTCTGGAGAGATTAGGCTAAAAGGTAGTAGAAATACTAGACCCCCTAGTTTTCGTAGTTTTGTGGTTTCGTGGTTTTGGTGTTCCTACCCCTGTCTCGCTTACAAGCTAGGACCCCTTTTGCCAAGGCCTCTGCCGCAGAACAAAAGGGGGTAACAAGGAGAATGAATCTACCTCTAGCTCGCTAAGTAGGCGGAATTAGGTCTTGGGAGTTTGGAAATCGATAGTTTTTGATGGTAAGATGGGTATGCGTAAGTTTGGAAGTGCGGCGCCACCTTTTGGTAAGGTTGCATGTGTGGTAATAGGTAATAAATGCCTAAATAATAAGTTTATCTAAGAGACACTTAAGCTAATTTAAGATAGCGTTGGACGTTTTAAAAAGATCTCTCTAAGTAAATATAAAGCTTATAAAGACCGCTTATACTACTAGAACCGCCTAGTTATACCTAACTATAACGAACTTAAGCTTAAGCTCCTTAAATATATACACGATCTATTAGTAGCCGGCCACCTAGGCTAAGGGAATACCCTAAAGCTGCTCTAATAAGAGTATTACTAGCCAAATATATATAATATAACATAAAGGTGCGTCTCTAGCTGCTATACCTGCTAATAAGCTAAAGCCTTATATAAAACGTATAATGGCTTTTTAAAGCCACTGCCTGTTCCGGATTAAAGATAAAAGAATATCTTAATTAACTTTATTATTAATCTCTCCATAAGTAAAGGTTGTATAAATATTATAGTAGTTATAGACTAACTATCTAAGATAAGACACTTAATTGCCTATCCCGATATATTAATACTTGCTATTACCTAACTATTCCTAGATTATGTATAGAAACTCTATAGACTTTCTAAAACGATTATCTCTAATAGAGGTAGCTAGTTTATCTTTATATTTTAAAAGAAATTAACTACCTAACTCTATATTAAAGCACTATTATCTATAGTATATTACTTAGAAATGGATGGTTAAACGGAACGTGTAAATGCTATAATGGAAAAGTATATTTAGATATATACATTATATTTATAGGACAACTAAATAAACCAACCTATATTTGCTGAGTTTATTATAAATAACTCTATTTTAGAAACTATAAAGGTCTCCCTATTCCTAGCTAATTACGGCTAGCACCTATAAATAGGTTTTAACCCCTTTAGTAATATTCCTTGCCCCGCTTATTAAGCCTCATAAGTTATAGAAGTAAATAAATTTATAAAGAAGATAGAAGAACTATAAGAGTTTCTTACTGATAAAATAATATGGGCCCAATCTGTTTATAAAGCTATATAGCAAATAAGAACCGAACCCTAATACCGGCCTACTAAATTAGTAACTTTATCTGGCTAGATATAAGAAATTAAAATATAAAATAACCTACTAAGAAACTTAATTGGAAGAATGCTGGCCCTTATAAGGCTAAAAAAGTTATCTCTTCTTATACCTACTAACTAAAGCTCCCTAATACAGTTAAAATCTACCCTATATTCTATATGTTAATCCTCTACCCTACTACCCCTATATTAGACGCCCTACCTAAATAGATTTAAGACCCTCTCCTACTAGTTAAAGTGGATAGTAAGGATAAGTACCTTGTTAAAAGAGTTAATAATATTAAGTATAATAAATGGAAATGTAAATATATATACCTTATAAAACAGAGAGGCTTTACTAAGCCTTTATAGAAACCCATTAACTCTATAGGACTTATATAAGCCGCAGAAGACTTTTATAAACTCTACCTAGAACTACTATAGCCCTATCTCGCAAAAGCTCAAGTTTAAAGGGGGGGTATTATTATAGGACACCTCCGTAACACCTTATACACGTTTACTTATTTCCACTAACGTAGTAAAAAGAGATTAACCGCGAAACAGCAATCTAATAGCAATTTGCTGTATTTTGCTATATTCTGCCAAGTTTACTAAATCCTGCCAAGTTCTGCTAGGACTACTACTTAAATCCTATTCTGCTCTGTATATATATTAACTAAGTAACTAAACTAATAATATATACTCTTTCTTTCCGTTTCCTTAACCTTCTCTCCTTATATAACGTCTTAATTTTATTATACAGTCTATGTACACAGCTTAATAATATCTGCTTCGCCATATATTATTGCCGCTTATACTCACTCCGTAATAATAAGGGGGTTTAACTATAATATATATAAAGGAATTTTCTTAAAAACATAGTTATATATTTAAAGACCTATAGTCTTTGATATAGTTAATAAGGTTTTAACTAGTCCTTAGGTTATAACCACTTTAAAATTTTACTAGTTATTTACTATTAAATTAGCACTTTAGTAAACTTTAATTTTTAAATTAGTTATAACCTAGGGACTAGTTAAAACCCCATTAACTATATTACTATAAATAGTTTTCTCTTTATAATAAATCTTAAAATTAATTACAGTTAATCTATTAAGTTAATTTATTAATTATTGCTTACCTATATACCTAGTCTATTTACTAAGCTACTATAGTATCTACTATAACACTTTATAAACGCTAAAGGCCTTATAAATTGATGGCTTAACACTAAAAGAGAGGTCCTATACAATATCTTATATAGTAATCTCAGCTTCACAAGAGGGCAAAGATTGATTTAGCATCGTGTAATATGCTGAGGCCTTTTAATTTTAGTGTAATTTGCTATAAAATAAAAAAAAGGAGGCATTTCCTTGTGTGGCTCGCTTCGTAGAGTGGCTACATTATCGTTTTGGGGTAAGCGATGCGCGATATTCAAGTTACTAGCCGTACAAAATCGCTGCTAGTCGCGACTTAAATAGGTTTTGCAGATCCTTAATTTTAACTATAACAACGCATTAAAATACCCTAATGGATGTAGCGTTAGTAGGCCTTAACTACCTTATAATTAGCCCAATCTTTAAAAGATCTATTCTAAAATAAAGTAATTAATCTAGAATTAAGCCGCCAAAAGCGATACAGGACTCGTCCCTCTTTAAGGACAACTTTATTCCGGAATAAGGTAGAAATAACCCGGAACGTGTTGTGTACTGGTATGGGGCAGAACACCCAATCCCATATTATACCCAGCTTTAGTAGGGCGGCCAGGCCCTGGTAACCGGCATAAACGACGGTTTTATAATCCCAAGATGTTGGCCTAACATGCCGCTACTGAGAAGCCGTAGAATTTTAAATCTGCGACGAGCTGCTATAGTTATTGATTATAATGCTGATGCCTTTTCAATTTTTCAACTTTATTATCCATCTGTCATAAGTGTTAAACAAAACATGGTCCTAGAGGCGTTCAAGAGCCCCTTCGAAAAGATCAGGAGGAACTTCTACATACGATCGTATTCATCATTGCAATCCACGAGCGAATCTGACTCTTTGATGGTACGGTTTTACGTTCAGTCCTTTGTTCAGGTGGAATTGGTGAAGAGCTGATTAGGATATAGAATGAGCCTCAATTAGAATTTCCAAATGATCGCAATGAGGGTAAAGAAGGCTCCAAGACTGATTATTTTACCTCAATTACTCTGACTTTCCTGGCTCTCGCTACAATTATTCTGAGCGTAGCATATACTAGAGAGCGCGCATATACTAGAGAGCGCGCACCTCCTAGAAAATGTGTCTTGGGTCTCCATCCCCAATATTCCGGTATATGGATTCCAAGAACAATTTTAAGATTCGAGAGCACTGCTGACTTTTTGCTTAGAGCCAGTCCTAAACGCGGTTGATATTCCTTCAGTGATGGAAAAAGTTAACGGTACACTCTTTAACGTAGCACCATCTATATATCGCTCAAAATGGTCTCCGGAGGTAGACTCAGCATGGCGATCTATTGCAGCTATTAAGACTTGGGCAATCAGCGCCGAGGATATCGAAAAGCTCGGGAAAGACCCCTCGAAGACGATCAAAATGCCTGATGAGTTTGGGTTCGGTCCTGACAAATATGCCGTATCCCTCGACATTCAGCATAACCTTCACTGTCTCAATTATCTTCGAAAGCATCTCAACTATGACTACTACTATCGTACAAAGTTTGGAGATCGGCTACCTATTCTAGACGAAAACCACCGAGATCACTGCATAGATATTCTTCGTCAGACGCTTATGTGCTATTCAAGTCTAGATCTCGTTACATACAATTGGGTAGAAGGCCAGCCAGGGCCTTTCCCGGATTTCAACATTAATCGCCGATGCCGGGACCATAAAAAGTTACTGGAATGGCAAGAAGAAGCATTCATTGCTGACGAAATCTGGCTGACGGTCCAGCTCAAAGAGACAGAATTTATACTTCCCCCACGACCCGGATTTGATGAATGGATGGCCAAGGAGACAAAACTAGACAACACTAAGATAAACGCTCACCAGCGAGGATAATGGAGAAATGTGTGTAATAGTATGTGATTATCTCCCAGGCTTCGCTGCCCGTATTTCAGCAGCTAATACTGTTCTGTTGAAATATTCCACAGTTGCAAATACTTTATAAAACAGCCACGCAATCAGATGCTAACGAGCTAGTGCCTGAAAGCCGCAGTTGGCCGTCAGATGGGTCAAGCACGAATTGTATTATCAAGTGTACGCACGTGCACCTGAAATCGCGGTCTGAGGCCCAATGCGTTCGCGTTTGGAATTCCCTTTGTTCTTTCAGGTTCATGTTAGGTAGTAGCCACCAATCGGAGAGATTCAAATGGATGAAAGCCCGTGTCCCACGTAGAATTTCAGGTGCTTAATCGATTATAGACGAAAACGTAGATGCAATCCCATGTTTTGCATATATGGGAAAGCAAATAAATAACGCAGCATAATCAAAAGAGCGCATTAAAGATTCTGCTCAGGACAGTTACGTTACCTGAACGACTTAGCTGGTTGTAGAATCCTGACAGACGGTTGACCGACTGGCTGGATGCAGTGATACAGGAAACCCTGTGTCTGAACCGCGCGGCATTGATCCGGCCAGACGATATTAGCATGCCTCGGAAACAAACTTGCAACTACGTTTGCGCATGGCAACACTTTCAAAGTAACTACATAATGCCTCGGATAGAAATTCAGGCTACCTTGTGCATATTCTACACAAGGGATCAGTTAAGCTCACTTAGCTAAAAGCTCGGCTCACCTGTCCGATACCGCCGGTCGTGCCAAGTAAAAGGGGTTAAGCTTACTACCAGGTGAGCTTAGCGAAACTAAATATCAGATAAACTTTTATTTAATAAGGCGACATTTTCCCACCAATTTTATAATATAAGCAACTCTACTACCCCAAACCACTATATTAAAATGGGTTAGTATAACTAAAAAGAGTTTATACTATATTCCTAAAATATTCTAGATAATATTTTTGCCTAATTTTATATATCCTATTAATCTTCTAAAGCCATAAAATAGATATAATTTATAGGAGGGGATAGCTAAGTAAGTATTTTAAAAGTTAAAAGTCTTTTTAAATATAATAAAAATGGAGAATAAACCTATTTAGAATATAGTAAAGAATATAAAATAATTATAATATATTTAAAACGGTATCTTAATATAATAATATAGTAGATACTAAAAAAACCAACTTTTTTAATATAATTTAAAATATATTCTTTATATAACTCTCTAAAGAGACCTAAAAGATAATTTTTAAAAAAATTGAGCTTTAATTAATAAGATAGAACTAAATACCTAAAAGCAAAAGTCAAATAAGTTTATATTCTATTATATATATTATAACACATTTTCAATATATTTATAATCTGTTTATTAGGATTATAAAGAGATTTAAAATAGGTAGAGTATATAGAGTTTAAAATCCTTCTTATAAGATTATTTACTAAGATATTAGTAAAGGAGTATATAATAACTATTCCAAACCTGTTATAAATATATTACTAATTAAGTATTGAAATATTTTTGGAGCTTATACTAAGTTTATAAAATATATTAACGATAAAAATACAAAATAATTAAAATACTAGTTATATTATAAAAATACACTTAATCTTGACTACTTCTAAATATTATTTAATTTTAGCCTTCTACTAGTATAGAACTATTATAAAGTGGTTAAATAGAATGTAGTATATAGATTAGACTGCGGTAAACCTATTCTTAATTATTGTCGGTATACTCACTTTATCAACGTGCACGAATATCACTTATAGTGGTACGTATGCGGTGTTGAAGTTGGTAGTTGTTGATGTCTGGAAATAGGGGTTTGCTCTAGGGTTAGATTAGCTAGTCTCGCTTTGTGGTCCCATAACCACGTTATATAACTAATATTCTGACACTGGAGCAACTCTAAGAAGAAGGCTAATCTACACTCTAAAGCCAAGCCTATTTCTAGACTATTTATAGCATATACGCAATAGCTAAAGATCTAATTAATACGCAATAGTTTCCACGCTCCTCTTATAGGTCCGTAATTGCATAACTAGTGTTATGGCTTGTACCAATACCTCTAAACTAAAGCTTGTAGAATGCTGTATTACGGGGACACTAAGCTAAGGAAAAGAAGGAGAATAATTATTAGGGGTAGTAGGTTGACATGTCGCGAGGGCCGCTAAGGCGCTAGTGGTAAGCGAGCTAATAGCGATTTTCTATCCTAAGGATAGAAAATCCTAATTAGCTGGTTAAATTCAGGGTCCGTAGAACATGGCGGGTGGCGTACCCTAGCACCGTTACGACTTATAAACCACCTTCTATTGCTCCTTACGCTCCACCCAACCTATAGCCTATATATCGACTTGGTTCGTGTCAATAAGTCGCTATAGGGCGACGCAAGGCTTCCCCTTGGTCATCGCGTCCGTAGGGTTAGCTTCACTATTGATCCATTTAACCTCCGTAATCTGCCGACGTTTATAGGCTTGTTATAGGCATATTTTATTAATTATTAATTGCTTCTCTTGTGTGGTTCTAAGTTGTATAAGATAGTTATATAGCGACTTAGAATCGGTGCAAAGCATAAGTGGGAGGTTGATCTATAGGACCTTGTCTACCATAGACTTAATAGCGACGGTGATATTAAAGCCGTAAGCTATTCTATAGAGTTTAGAAGCCAGAACGCTTCTAGTAACTCTTTTACACTTAATTAAGCTCTAATAGATGATATTGGCCTTCTTAGTTGCGTTAGCTAGTACGATAACGTAGCTAATTTGTAAAAAGAGGTCCTTGTTATTGGTAAAGGAAGCGTCTATAAAGACTAAGAGCTATAGGGTCTTAGCCTCTAATTTAATAAACTTAAGATCTCTATATAAGTTTTGAATCTGCTAACTTAGGCACTTATTTAACTCCTTTATGTCTGCCTCTTTAGGATTAGTTACCTAGGCAGTAAAGGATAAGTTAAATAAAGCCTCTGGTTAACAGACTAAGGCGATATAGGCTCCTCTAGCGCGTTAAGCGATATACTGGTCCTTTAGCGTAAGTAGGCCGTGTGTAATTCCTCTAGAGCTAGTGCTGTCTGCTAGCGTAGTATTAACCACACTGAGGTTCTTACACTGGCGCTTTTGCGTTAGCGTAATACTCTTATCTTATGCCAATTAAATAAGTCCTCCATTAAACTTAACTGGTGTATTAGTGGTCAGTTACTCTCGCTCCTTAGCTATAAATTTAGCCTTATATAGTTCGCTTTGTTCAGCCTCTGCAAAGGTATTATCTATAAGGAACAGCATATTATCAGTCTATAAGCCAACAATTCCGAAAGGTTTGTTGCTGTAGAGTAAGCAAGGGTCGTACATAGACTGGTCTATTCGCAGCTAATTAACATGGTATAAATAGTAGGTCTTAAACCAGTAGTTTCCAGCTTTAGGCACTCTATAAAGTGGCTTTATAACCTTTAGAACGGAGTCCTTATTAATTCCCAATTGTTTGTTCAGCTTATATAGTAGTTATACGTAGAACTCGCGGTTTAGGTTTATAGTAGACTAGACATAGGCTTATAAGATGTCTTAGAGGTAGAGTTATGTCTGCAGTAGTATAGCAGCGATATAGAGAATTAGCCGCTGGCTAACTTATTAAATTATTAGTGACTAAGTAAGGACTAGCTCTTTCTCCAAATCGTTATAGGCCTATATAATAAGTCATGATTTCTTAAAGGCTTTATCAGTTCCCTTATTCTTAATCTTATTAATAAACCATAAATTAAAGAGTCTAACCCCCTTTAGCATATTATGTAGCTTAATGATCTTAAAGACGCCTTTTTTAAGTAGGCCTGTAACCTCCTTTTGCCGTAAAGCACTAAACTGGGTGTTACCATTGTTCTGTAAGTAAATAGTAGTGTTAGCTATATCTGCGGTATCATTGTCCTGCAAGTAGATGGCGATGTCGGCCATGTCTGTAATATTACCCGTGAGGGCATCTATGTCTATTATAGCGTCCGTAACAGCCGTGTCTGCGACGGCCATAAGCAATGGGTATTTGCGGGGGCGACCTCTGCCTCACTTTAGCGGTAGCTGTGGTTCAGCTTCAGGTAATGATTAAGGTTTAGCTAGTATAGGTACTGGTTTAGCTAATTTAATAGACTCTTGTGGTTTGACTAAGTCTTATGGGTCTAGTAGGTAAGGTTTTACAACCGTAGAGCGGAAGGTTGTAGGCCCATTTAGTAGCTTCACGGTGCAGGTCTTACTGTTAACGGCAAGCAGTATATATAGCCCGTCCCAATAACCGCTTTAGCCAGTGTTGCCTTCTCTCCAAACTAAGACAGGCAAACTAGGTGGGAGGCCATAAATAGCATTAGTTTGTTATCCATTTCGCGTATTAAGAGCGTTAGCGATCTGTTATTTAGCTTATAGCTTCTAAATTTCCACTATTACTTTCCTAATAGCCGCAGCTCGCTATATGACTAAAGGTGATAGTGCGTCCGATTTAACCATTTAGGGGTAGGCTCTAAAGACTAGGAGTATAGGGACTAGGCCTTTTAGGCCAGCTATGTTATTAATAGCTTTAAAAGCCATTTATAGGGCTATCTCCTTGCTAATTTCAGGGATTTTAGATATAATAATTTAGTAGGCTCGTTGTAACAGACTATAGTAGCGCTCTACCATTCTAATGGAATTGTGTGATTCGACTGGAACTAACTTTGTAGTTACTCCTATAGTAGCAGCGTAGTGCTTAAACTCCTTACTAACAAAGTTCTTCCTAGTGTCTGTAGTGATTAAGTCTAGTAGTCCTAAATAGCTGTTAATCTAGCACATTTATAGAACATCCTAAGTGTGCTTGGCGCTAATATCTTATAGCCATCTACCAGCTTAAAATCAAGTTACTTCGTCAACTACGTGTAGTAGGGGGGAGCCGCTAATATACATAATGTTAACGATAATATTGTAGTTAAAATTGATATCGTCTTGTAAGGTAAAGTAAAATCTACTTAGAGATCTACTAAACTTTTAGCAGTAGTAGTAGAGTCTAGTTAGCTCTTCAATAGCAGATCTATCAGTATTATGGCCATAGCCAGTCTTATTAAAAAGCTTTTGCAGTCTATTAACTAACGGGTAACCAAATCAACAGTGTAGATGTTATAGCTCTACGTTAGTTAAGTAGCAAGGGTTTGCGTTAAAAGACTTAACCAGATAAGACTGTAAAGAGAAGCTCTATATAAGAAACAGGTGGCCAAATTGTCTAACTACTAGCACCTTTTTAGTGCGAGTGATAATGACGTCCTTTAGGTTATCATATTTGATATAGAGTCTATCCATATCTACTAAGCAAAGTAGGAAAGGAGTATCTGCTTTAACAATATAGAATTATACCTTGCCTATAGGGCTGTTAACGTCTATAGTTCCGATAGACATAGAGGCTCCAATCCCGAATTGGACAGTTACTTAGCCCTTAGTTAACGTGTTAAGACTTATGGACTTGTCTACGGCCTGTAGGGCTTAGAATTAGCTGTAGCCAGCCGTAGACTTACGCGAAGCACCTATATTGATCATAATTCCCATAAAGACCGTCGAGGTATATTGTAACGCTATAGCAGGGATGTATAGAAACGTACCGGTTTTAGTGTGTTTGAAACGTTTTAGCTGTGCGGGTTTATATAAAACTAAACCTTGTTTAGTTTAAGATGTTTTAAACCGTTTTATACGTTTAAGGTTTTCCCTCCCGGAACCTACAGCTATGTTTACAACTAGCTTCCACCCCCCCCCTTAAGGCGAGCTGCGATTTTTGTACGCCATTTAATTTCGCTTAATCGCCACCAACTGTACATAGTAATTGTAGCGAACGCCTATGGCTGAACGCAAGGGCCATTTTGGTTTTCTGGGAGAACTGTTAACTCCTCCCTTTTAACAACTTGTTAAAGTTTCTTTCCTTCCCCTTTTGCCTACGCCTACGCCTATATTGTGGACTTACAACAGCTGCCAAAACGCGAATACAGCGCTCAAATTTGTTATTATCGTAGGTGTCAAACTGGATCGTATTTCCTTACTACCATCTTAATACTGGCTTCAAGTCTAGAACCCTATGTCTTAATACCCCGCTCCTTACCTCATATATCTCCTCGTATGTCTTGTATATCTCATCGAGTGTCTTATCAAATATCTAAATACTTGTTTCCATTACCGAATAACGACGTAGTCATCATTCTCTTTATAACCTATTTGTTACCTATCTAGTGTATATATAGAGGCTCTAGAGCCCTCTTTAATAGACAGAGTTCTTATACCTAGTTGTCCGTTCAACAGTTATAAGCCTGGTCCGTCTACTAAATTATCTTTAATTCCAAAGCCTTTATTCCAATTAATTATTATCCTAGTTATAGACAACCATGATAATGAATTCTTAACAAGAAACTAAACCCGTTATTATATTATCCATTATCCTTGCAAGCCTAAACAATTGGGACTAATGGATTAAGGTCATTAAGTTAAAAGCAAATAATAATTGTCTCTGGGAGTATGTCAACCCATTAACACCTAAGACTAAGTTACCAAAGCTTGAAGAACCTGTTTGAGCCTCACCCAAGGATGCCAATAGCCGGGGGATGACGAAGCTCGCAGAGCTAGATAAGGAGGAGAAGGAGGAGCTCCGTACGCTTAAAGCCGACCATAGGGAAGATATGAAGCTATATAGAAAACAGCTGTTAGCTCTTAATACGTTGCGCAGCCACATCTAAAGCTTAATCTTATGTACCTACCTCATCTACACGTTTAAATGCGTTACCACCTACGACGTCTTGGTGTTACTGAAGCAGAGAATTGCTCCGACTGATAACGCCCGAAAGCTTTGAGCAGCTACCTAGTATGCAAAGCTTAAGAAAGCGCCTTGGAACCAGAACTTTGAGGTCTGGTTAGAGGAGTAGGAGAAGGTGTATACTAAGTGTAAGGAGCTAGGTCTACCTAAAATAAATAGTGACTGTTTAGTGAGAGACTTTGTGTACGTAGTTGATTTAATTACACCAAGCTGGTCCGAATATTGGAAGAACCAGCTTGAAAGGATGGAGTGGAAGAAGGAGAAGCTTCCTGGCTTCTTTGAACTGGTTAAAATCTACCAAAATTACTGTTATACAGAGCTCGCCTAAAAGGGCAAAACCCCACAAGGATCCTTTGTAGCTACCTTTAAGGACGAGTTAAGCGAGTTACTGAATTTGAAGCCTAAGTTAAAGACTAAATCGTTAGCAGATAAGTAAAAGAAGGAAAGGCGACTGCCGCTAGAGTGCCTATACGGAAAGTGTTACTACTTTAATAAGTGCTAGTATATTTTAGAGTTGATTTCTTGCCTATTGTGGTTTAAACCAAGTGACGAAATTTAGAAGAAGGTGGATAAAAAGATTGCCAATGTAACGCCTGAAATTAAGGCTCGTATTAAGCAAATTAAAAAGGACGATTAAGCTAATAAGAAGCCAAAGGATGGCAACTAGCGGAGCCCTCAAGAGCCTAATAAAGGCTTTATAGTTTATTAAGTAGGAGCCTACAATATAGCTTCTAGTTATGAGCTTTGTAATAGTGTTATTCTTAACTTAGGAACTAACCTACACGTTATTAACAATTGAGCTAGATTTGTTAGCGATATTAAGCCTACCTTAGACTACATCTACACGGGCTTACATATTAAAGAAATTAAAGGCTATGGCATAGCTATAGTCACAATTAACCACCTAAAAGGGAAGAGATAGATACAGCTCTTAGGAGCAGCCTTTATACTAGGCTTCTATACTAACCTAGTATACCTCCAAAAGCTTAATAATAAAGGCGTCTATTAGAACAATGAAAAGAACACTCTTTACTATAGCGACAATGTAACATACGCCCACTGTGGCTACCACTATAGTTAGAAAACCATTAAATACAATAAGCCAAAGAAAGACTTACTAGAGGCTTTCTTTGCAACTTAATTAAAACTAGTGAAGCATTTATTAAAGCCTCTGCTAAATCAGGCAGAAGGTTACGTATAGCACTAGTAATTAGGCCATACAGGAAAAGAAGCAATTATGCAACTACTTAAGTCAGTAACGGGCGCGATTCTAAAAGGCCCAATAATGGTAGAATGTAAAGCGTATAGAGTAAGCAAAGCTTATAAGGTGATATCTAGAAGAACACTAACTTAGTTAATAGTTCCTTTCTATAAAATCCACCTTGATTTGATACCCGGAATAGTTGCATTTAATGGCAATAAGTACGCGGTACACTTCCTTAACAACGCGACGCGAATAAATAAGGTAGATATAATGGTTAAGAAGTTGTCCCTTACCTAAAGAGTTATTACATATTGCAATATTATTGAACGATGATACGGCTTTAAGGTAGCCATAATCTATATAGATGGAGAGACGTCTCTTAGAGACGAATTTAAGGATTAGATAGCTGAATGAGGAATTACTCTTAAAAGATTAGCACCTAATACTTAATTACAGAACGGTCCAGCGGAACGATCTGGGGGGGTGATTATATAGAAGGCTTAGTATATGAGGATTAAGGCCTATCTACTAGAGGAGCTAATACTAGAAGCCTATAAAGTAGCTACCTATCTACTTAATCGGACACCTAGTAGAAGACTTAGGTAGAAAATACCTTTTAAGAAAATCTAGTCAGTAATAGGTATAACACCACTAAAACCCAATATAGGACACCTACGAGTCTATAGCTGTAGGGCCTATCCTCTTAAATATAATATTCTACGCCTGAACAAGCTCGCGCTAAGGGCCTATATAGGATATCTAGTAGGGTATAATTTAACGAATATCTTCCAAATCTACATTCTAAGTTAGAAGAAGGTTATTAGAATAAAAGATATAAAGTTTAATAAGTAGTTGCTCTATAATAACTTACAGCTAGATCTTGTAAATATATTCCAAGTAAGGACTGACTAAATGTTGGAAATTATTAATGTCTGTTAAATAGAGAATCTCTAAGACGAATTAGAATCGTCGTCTAATAAAAGCGATAAGACTCTAGATAAGATTTAAGTTAACACTAAAGGAAGACAATAGGTGGATTCTAGTGGAAATTAAGAGGAGCCTAATACTAAAAGTAGTAAGCAACAAGATTTAAGCTCTAAAGATAACTTAGCTCCAGGGCTTCCTACCCTAGATAAGACGCCAGAACCTAACTTACCGGAGCCTTTACCACCGTCCTTAAAGACCTTGGCAAAGAAGCCGCACTATGTCATGGTTCCAACTAATAAATCTGAGCCAGAGAAGAAGATTAATAGCAATATAGGAGAGCAAAACGTAGTTAAAGGAAAGAGACTTAAAGGTTAACCAAAAACCTACGCAGGTTTTCTTACTAACGTTACTAATAACCAAAGCCTTCAAGCTTAAAGATCAGCCTTTAATATAGGGCTCACCTTTTATAAAAAGCTACACCGCAATTAACTCCCACCGCCGCCTAGGAATTAGAAGGAGCTTTAAAGACATTAATATAAGGAAGAGTTTGTAGCTGCTGCTAAAAAGGAATACGCGGACCTTTAAAATTAAGGAACGTTCTAAGTTATCAATAAGACAATTCACATCAAAACCGTGCCTATTATCTGGGTATTCACCTATAAGACTAATAACAACAGATATCTAATGAGGTTCAAGACTTGTCTTTATATAAGAGGTAACTTACAAGAGTCAGTTTATAAGGACACGTATGCCGCAACTCTAGTAGCAAAATTGTTTAGAGCCTTGATGGCGATCGTTACAGTATTTAACCTAGACTGCTAGCAGGGTAACGCCATTAACGCGTTTACAAATAGCGAGATTAACAAGGTCGTGTATATTAAGTGTCCAAATGGATTTCTGATTAAGGGCAAGTGCCTACTGCTTTAATAAGCGCTTTATAGATTGCGACAATTACCTCTACTATAGCATAGCGACTTGACTACAACACTAAAAAAGGAAGGTTTAAAGCTAGTGGCAGAGGAGCCTTGCCTATATCATAACGATTAGCTAATAGTCTTCTTCTACGTTAACAACATCACAGCTGCCTATAGGAAGAAGGACCTACTTAAGCTTAAAACGTTTAAGGAGTACCTTATAAAAAGGTACAAAATAAAGGACCTAGGTGACCTTACCTAGTTCCTAGGGATTTAAATTATTCGCAACTAAAAGAATAGGAAGATTTGGCTCAGCCAGGACTCCTATATTAACAAGATCGCGACAAGCTTTGAAGTTAAAGATTATCGTAAGGTATACACACCTATGGGAATTAAGGAGCTTAACCCAAATCCAAAACAGGCCTCTAAGCAGGACACCTATCTATATTAGAGGAAGGTTGGATTAATGCTCTATACAGCAAATATCACCCGTCCAGATGTGGTAAAAACGGCAAGTAAGCTATTGGAATTCTCACGAAATCCGTCACTAATACACAACAGAGTTGCTATAAGGGCAATTGCCTATCTCTATTAATTAAAGACCCTTGCAATTAAGTTCTTAAAGGAGAACATAATAAACCAAATCTTCGCAAGGGCAAGCAATGTATTGTTTAGAGACAATCTAGTTAACAGGAAGAGCACAGAAGGCTACCTATTCACCTTATTTAGAGGACTAATTAACTGGCGATTAACCAAGCAAAAATCAGTAACAAAATTAAGCATAAAGGCAGAGCTCCTAGCTCTATCGCATGCAGCTACCAAGTTGATTTGGTGGCAGCGATTCTTTAAAAAAGTTGGATTCAACACTAATAAAAAGTAAGTAATCAACTGCGACAATATGCAGACGATTTAACTTCTTACTAAAAGCGACGCTGAGCTTAATACCAAGCTTCAACACATTAATATATATTACCACTGGCTCTGCCAGGAAGTTTGTAAAGGAAGGATTAATATTAAATGGGTCTCTACTGCGGACATAACAGCAGACGGCTTAATAAAGGCTCTGCCTTGTTAAAAGCATAAGATGTTCGTTCAACAATTAAACCTCATTAACATTAAGGATCTAATTTAATTTGATTTAGATAATATTCAGGCAAGGTAACTCTATAGGGGATTTCTTAAAACTCAATACCAAATTAATATTGTGACTTTTTGCAGCAGCCTAGAAGGCTCTGTGCAGCTAGGGGGGTGTGTTAAACTGGATTGTATTTCCTTACTACTATCTTAATACTAGCTTTAAGTCTAGAACCCTATGTCTTAATACCCCGCTCCTTACCTTGTATGTCTCCTTGTATGTCTCGTATGTCTTATTAAGTGTCTCATTAAATATCTAAATACTTGTTTCCATTACCGAATAACGACGTAGTCGTTATTCTCTTTGCAACCTATTTGTCACCTATCTGGTGTATATATAGAGGCTCTAGAGCCCTCTTTAATAGACAGAGTTCTCATACCTGGTTGTCCGTTCAACAGTAGGGGTAAAAACTTCACGGTATTTAACAAAGATGACGATAGTTACTGTGGAGTGTAAACAGCTTGAAGTTCTTACAGCCAAGCATGGGCGTTCGCTACGATTGCTATATACAGTTGGTGGCGATTAAGCGAAATTAAATGGCGTACAAAAATCGCAGCTCGCCTTAAGGGGGGGGTGGAAGCTGGTTATAAACATAGCTGTATTGCCCTAGAACCTATTGCCCTAGAACCTATTGCCCTGGAACCCGTTGCCCTAGAACCCGTTACCCTAGAACCCGTTGCCCTAGAAACCAGCCGCTCCCAGTTACCCTTTATTCTTGTATATATAGACGTAAAACGTATTAAAACGTTTAATATGAAACTGACACAAGAGGCTATGAAACTGAAACTGAAACTAAAACGCGGTATCAGGTGTTTCTATACAACACTGCGCTATAGTTGTGGTCGTATTACAGGCGAATGGGTTAGTCTCTGTGTAAGGTTTTATAGCAGACTCCATAGTAAGTTCTAAAGCCGTAAGCAGGTGTGTATAAGCCTTATTAGCTAGCTCTACGCTTATAGAGGTTGCTTCCTCTATGGTGAGTGTTCCAAAGGTGGTGATATAGGCAGAACTATTGTTAGGTTCTCCGGTATTGCTCCTAAAGTCGTTAGCGTCTTATGTGTAGGCTTTAAAGTCTAAATCTTTATCTTTATCTCTTTCGCAAGCAGCGATGTATTGCTTAAAGTGGTTGTTGAAGTTACCCTTATTACGGCCCTTGATATTAATAAAGCGTCTCCTATAGTCGTCTCTAAACCGACTACGCTCCTCTTCTAAGTGTTTCTACAAATAGTAGTCCTCCTTCTTGCAGACATAGCACTTAGCCTTTAGTCTGCCATTGATTCTATAAGAGCAATTGCTACTATAGTAATTAGTGTTTTGGTCTTAACTCTGGTCGTTTTAATAGTAGCGTCGATCCGTAAAAAAGGCTTAGTAAGACGGTCTTATTAGGGCCTTTAAGGGGTATTCTTTTTCCCATATAATAATAGAGGATTGTAGTTTGCTAATTAACTAAGAAAGGTCTTCTAAAGGGTTGGAGACAGTAATATAGCATGCTAGCACTCCCTAGCAAGCAGTAACTAACTTATTTATAAAAATGCGGTTTGTATAGAAGTCTGGGTATAGTCCATAATATTACTTTAGCAGTTTGTCTATAAGCAGTTGGAAGTTCTAATAGATTAACTTATTAGGGTTCTTATCCATAACTCCTTAGAGGGTTATACTATTCCACTCCGTAAGGTTCTTGCGGTAGTATTCTAGCCCTTTAAAAAACTATCACATGTGGTTGCAGGCTTTAGTAAAAGGTCTTAACTCAAGGTTGCTATTGTAGTAATAGTCTTAAGCAAGCCCTTTTAGCATGCTAGGGAATGCCACTGCGTAGCCTTCTAGTAATAAGCCAGATCTCTTGCAGATGTTATAGAAGATAGTTAACTTAAAGTTAAAGCTGTCGCTAACTCCATCGTACTTTTAGTTATCCGTGTAGATCTTTGCAATTATGGCTACCTCCTTGCTGTATCTAGGTCCTTGCCTAGGTCCTTGCTCCACGCTAGGCGCAGTCGGTTTAGGTGGTGTATATATATGTAGCTGCTGCGGTTGCTGCGGCTGCTGCTAGGTAGCGATTGGTACAGCTTGTTAGGGTGTTATAGGGGTAGGTATCTGCGTTCTAGATAGCGTTGTAGCTGTAGCTATAGGCTAGGCAGGCGGAAGAACAAGTAGAATAGGAGCACCAGTTGCTAGAGGGAGGGTAGAGGTAGTTGCCATAGGTAACAATTACTAATTCTGCGTCTGTAGGAGTTAAGTAAGGAGGGTAAGCAGTTAATCTTGGGTAGAGGTAGGTACAGCTTGCTATTAGGTAGCGGCTAGTGCAGCTTGCTGGGGTATAGATTGCTGGGGCGGAGGCGTAAATACAGGTGTTTGTGTACCAGATAGTGTTGTAGCTGTAGGCTAAGCTGATTTAGGGGTCTATAAGACTACGGCAAGCGCGTCTAATTTAGGGTTAAGTCAATCTTATAAGGTTATCGTGATTATTAGCTTTACCTCTATAAGGGCCGCAATGAGCTCCTTATCCATCCATTCATAAAACTCTTCTTTATTGGCAATGTCCGTCAGCACCTTGCCAAGGGAGTATCTCTTATCTTGCTTAACAACATATACTCCTCTCTTAACTAGGTATTTACGGATTCCTATTCTAGTATTGGATCGTACTCATATAAAGAGCTCTAGCGTAAAGTTCTTAAAGTCTTCCTGAAACACTGTCTACAATAAATAGTCTGTAAGGTTAGATTGTGTATATAGGTATATCTTAGTCTCCATATACTCTATTAGATCATTATTTGTAGCCGTCTCTAAGTTAATTCTATTGCCGTATTTGGCAATTCTCTCCTTCTAATTAATTTCCATATTGTTATGTTATAGTTTGAGGTTGAGGTTGAGGTTAAGGTTAAGGATGTTAAGGTAAGGGTGTTAAGGTATAGGGGTGTCGAGGTGTAGGGGTATGTACGTACTTTATAGCCGTTGGGCCTGTAAAGTGTTCTTAGCAAGACTGCTATTCTCTTAGCGATCTGTTGTATTGGCTGTAAGGCTAGTACAAATTCTCTTAAGCTTAAGGGAGGTCGTAATCTTCTTTAAGTAAAAATATAATTCTCTAGGCGATCTGACGCGTTAGCAGTTAAGCTAATACGTGGTTTTAAGCTTTAAGGGTAATATAGCTTTCTCCTTTAATTAAAATAGACAAGGCTAGGCAATCTATGTACTGTTTCTAGTACGGTTCTTAAGCTCTATCTTATTGCGTATTTCCTGATCTATACGTCTACTGATCAGTGTTGGTATACTCGCTTTATTAACGTACACGAATATCACTTATAGTGGTACGTATGCGGTGTTGAAGTTGGTAGTTGTTGATGTCTGGAAATAGGGGTTTGCTCCAGGGTTAGATTAGCTAGTCTCGCTTTGTGGTCCTATAACCACGTCACATAACTAACATTCCGACAATTATATAAATAAGTATTAATTATATCTGTTAAAGCTGGTATTTAATAAAGTACAGCGGAGGTATAAGGAATTAAATGCGTATATTAAGATATATAGATAAGATTATTGTTATTAATTGATACTAATTCTATAGGTAGATTTTGGTGGACTTTATACTTACTTAGCTTATATAACTACTATATATAACTAGCCCAGTCAGCTATAGACAACCTTTAACACACTCCTTTATATTTAATTAACTTAATACTCCAACTGTCACGGCGACTTAGTCAATCGAGACTCTAGCACTGTAATACAACGAGCGCAAGCCTGTACAATTGGAATGTCTATGGACTTAGATATTAAGATAAGGAGTAGAAGAAGGTCGTGGAAAAGACACGTCTATATATATGGAGCCAAGACGTAAGCGAACCCCCTGACTAGGCCCTATCTAGGTTACGCATATCAGTGTCGTAACACCAACCAAGTTTAATTAATTAGTCGCTAGTATATGCCTTAAACTCTAATTGCTAAAGCGCAGAGGCTAATTCTTTCTGCTAAAGTTAGGGTGCCTACTTTATACTATATAGGGCCTTTAAAAGTCTCCTTAGTAGCCTCTATATTCCCTTATGGGTTAAGCCTTAATACTCTTTCTTAATTGCCTTCCTCTATTCTAGCTAATTAGGTCTTATCTTTGCCTCCTTAATTATTTTAAGATTGTTATAGATTAATGATGCTAGGCTAGCTGTATATACAGCGTAGAAAGCTATATTCGATTTAGAATTAGAGTTCAATTTTAGCTTTAATTGTTAAGTAGCTTATTAAGTCTCTCTATTAAGCTCTAGGTTTGGGATATAGACCTTATTCTTTAAACCTTTTAGTTAACCCTTAACTTAGGTGCTGTTTTGATTTTAACTCTCTCCTAAGTAGTCTCTGGTATTAATTTAGTGTTATGTTCTAATTTGGGTTTAATATTAGAATTAATATCCGGTTGCTCCAAATCCTTATTAATCTAAAGCTCTGGTGTAATAGCCTTTTTAAATGCTAATTGGGGCTGCCTCTTAATGGTAGGCAAGTTGGGAACTCTCTAGTAAATTAAATTGCTATTCTGTTAATCCTTCTGGTTAAGATTCTTAGTGTTCTTACCCCTGTTTCTAGCTTGTACTAAGATTAAAATATTAGTATTATCTTCCTTAGGTAGTAACTTTATAATTAGCCCTCCTTTGTTAAATCTGACTTTTAATGATTATATAATCCTATTAAATTGGAATATATTAAGGCCGTCTTTATTAACTATAAGGTTTCTGTCTTTAATTTAAATATTATCCCTACTTAGGAGCTTTCTAGCTCTAAAGGTATTGATGCCATAGTTTGGTAGATAGTATACCTTACTAAGATTTAGCATATGCGTCTCTCCTATATCTATAGTATAGATAATCGTTCTCTTGCTAAAGCCAAGCGGTGTAGCTTCTCTACTTGCTATGTTAATTAATGGCAGAGATGCTGGTATGTATGTACTAGTATTAAAGTTTTTAATTGATTTAGTGATATGGGTTTCGGCTCTAGTATTAAATAGTATTCCTCCCTGCTTAATTGGTGATTAATTCTTCCTATTTAGGTGTGTGCAGAGATAGCTTGACTTCTTCCTTGTGTATCGGCGAGAGCGAGAGTCTTTATTGTCCGAAGAGTTACTGCTAGGTTTTTCCTTCCTGCTCTTGCTACCTAACTTCTTCTTGCCAGGTTCCTGATATGGAATGAACTTCATGCCTGTCTTTTCTTCCTATTCGCGACGTAACTTCTTATTCGTGACAAAGCAGTTTTTAGGTTCGTGATAGGCCTTTGGGTTCTTGCAGTTCTTGCAGTACTTTTCCTTGCTCTTCTCCCTATCCTCCTTTGCCTTTTATTTGCCCTTCCTGTTGGGCTTCCCCCTATAGAGTATACCTCCTCCCTTAGCCTTGTTTCGTGCCTTATCTGTAATATCTTCGATTAATGCGGAGAGTGACAGTCGTGTTAATTTTTTTTAAGAATTTGATCGCTGTTGTTTCGCCTAGATGGGCTATATATTAGATAGGCCATAATAAAGAGGATTGGGTGCCATGACTTAGGTGGAGAAATGTTAAGATTCGCTAGCTTTTTGATAGCTTTCTTAAAGGCGATAATAAATTGTTTGAGATTGGGGTAGTCGTTATACTTGATACTTGTGTATAATTTAATGGCGTTATAGCTGAGAACTGCTCCAGTTCCTTCATACTGAGTCTATAAGGCTGTTTATATCTCGCGTGCTAACTTGTATCCTGCTAGCATCTGTATAGGGGTACTCTTGATATTAAGCTTAATAATAATCTTTATACTTGAGTCTCTAGCTTCCTATGTTAGCTATGCTGCCAGCTTTGTCTTATTAGCTTTCTTATTAAACTTATCCACGTATTTAGGTGCTTTTCCTTTTTTGTGAATATAACATCTTAATCCGTTCGCAACGGCAATGTCCTCTATTACTTCCTTCTATGCAATATAGTTCTCCTCTCCCTTTAGCTTTATGCCATCGGGCAGTAGGTTCTTGCTGCTACTACTTTTACTTATCTTAAGTGCAGTAACTGGATATCAAGTCGATTGTGGACTTGTGTCGCGTTGTCGTAATTAAGATCGTACTGATTAATTTTGAACGTCGTCTACTTCTTCTTGAAGCATTGGTAGCTGGTGTATACTACTAGACGCGTTGGTAGGTTGTAGTTGAGCTCTTGGTACGCGTTGTATCGATCGTCGTCTAGATGCGAGTTCTTCCCGTTTCTATCCTTTTTCTGCCTGCTTCTCAGCTCTCGTTAATTGTCGAATGACTGATTTGACTCAGCGAGCCGAATAGGTTAGTGAGGTAGTGATCAATTCCGCGGATAATGCGCGTCCTTTGATCGTTTGATAACTGCTGTAAAGACAGCTCTCTCCACGCGTTATTTGAGAAACGCTATATTGAAACCCTCTACAGGCGTAGCCGGGCTTATAACCTGTTGAAGCTGGTATTTGACGAGGTGCAGCGGAGGTATAAGGAATTAAATGCGTATATCAAGATACATAGATGAGATTGTTGTTGTTAATTGATACTAATTCTACAGGTGGATTCTGGTGGACTTCATGCTTGCTTAGCTTACGTGACCACTACACGTAACTAGCCCAGTCAGTCACAGACAACCTTCGACAATATCTATCACATATCGGGGGGGCTGATTTGGCGCGGTTACGACCCGGGTTAATACGAGGTTAGGGCCACCCCTGCTGATAACGCGCCCGAACCCCGCACGAGGTCGCGCAGCGACCGCCCCCGAGT
>Ga0307507_10000831_pt1 | contig 68478 bp, 90 predicted proteins | sample 7_EM_MG_FD_207223 | JGI IMG/M metagenome (GOLD analysis project Ga0307507, IMG submission 207223) | Populus trichocarpa ectomycorrhiza microbial communities from riparian zone in the Pacific Northwest, United States - 7_EM | ecosystem: Host-associated > Plants > Roots > Unclassified | place... | reverse complement strand
GGGGTTTATGAGTGGTGCATGAAACAATTTAATCATTTCAATTCTGAATTTTTCTGGATTCTCACCTCTGGATTCAAGTCATTCACCCGGATAATGGCGTCTTCAACATCGCCTCGCTGAAGAGCTTCACGGATGTCCATACGGCTTTCGATGCTCTCAAAGTCAACAGGTGGCGCAAGATTGGCTTCTTGGCTAAATTCCTCTGCCGCCGACTTGTAGCCTTCAATCACGAGATAGTCCATAATGAGTCTGTTAAGGTCACTACAGAAGGTTGGTCAGTCCGAGTTAACATAGAAGACGTAGCGATGCAAATTCAGATAATACATGCAATTATTTGACTCGTCATGATTCGTGAAGAACGTCAGCGAGATTCCCAATAATGATTTTCATCCTTGCATGAATGGGTTCAAAAAAAAAAAAAGCTCACTTTTTCGTAATCTGAACTTCATGAAGGCGGCGGTCCCATTCTTCCGCCCGTATCGAGGGCTTTGGCGGCTATACGTGACAATGAGTCTTCTTCATCCAGACTTTAACCGTGAGAAGACAGATGGACTGACCATAGTGTTGAAATTCGGAGTTCTGGTTTTATGGGGTTCAACCTTTCAGTTTAGGGCAGGTATTTAGTGAATTGTAACGTGATTCGCAAGTGATTGACAATGTACAGCCTACAATCTCGCTGTAATCCACACACCCACGGCGAGCCAGGTGCTACAATTCATTTCTAACTCCCAGATCAACTATAACCCGTACCCCGTTCTCTCTTTCCAGTTTTTTTTGCCATGCATCGACCCGCTTCATTAAATCCTCCTCCGTCTCAACGTCTCGTACCCATTCCTCAGCCTGACCAGACTCTTCGATGCGGCTCCAGCCTTGCTTTAGATAGTTGTAGTTGAATGCATCTCGACGCAAACTTTCGACATAGTTTTTACCATCGTCGGGGGTGGCGTTCTGAGAATGTTGAGGAAAACCCATCTAACACACCACAACCACGAACCTGTTTCTTCAAAAAATCAATGAATTCGTCTTGATAATCGCTTGACGTGCCGTTGAGTAGTCGATGTCCAGTAACGTACGGATCATATCCCCGCTGTCGAATGCCGTGTTCATATGCCGCAAGTTCATCAAGAAGCTCTTCGCGGGAAGATAAAATGGTGGGATTCCTGATAATATGTGTGGCGAATACGCTTTGTGTGAGATCAGAAGGGCAGTTCGCAATGGCAGTTGGTAACCCAAAAAATGCGAGGGCATCAACGGGGTGTGCAGGGGAAAGTGAGAAGATATGTTGGTGCAAGGGAAATATATAATACAAGTTGGTGGTGCAATTTCAGTTGCTCGATGAAATGGACGTAACAGAAGGGTCGGTGAGTAGAGCGTGCCCTGCATCGAGAAAGGGTTTCCGCAGCTCGTAACCTGTCTCAAGGAGAACAGCGTCCACGTTACAGGTTGTACCGTCCTGAAAAATAATACCGTTGTCCGTGATATGAGATATCTCTGGCTTGAACTCGACTTGATCTATGGGTGGCCAATCATGTCTTGAAGAAACGTAAGTCTATGAGTCTACATTAATTCCTGGAATATCACACAGGCGAGGACGTTCCACCCTCACCTTGGTTGCAATCTTCGATATTTGAATAGCAGCATCCTACCCACTGGCACCGATCCCTACAATGAGAATACTTTGTTAAAGTACTGCTCTGGCCCACGGTAATAGATCGAGTGCAAAATCTCCCGCTTTGAACCAAGATCAGGGCCGTTCTTCAACCACTCGTCTTGTCTGGGCCAGACAGGAATCATTGGAACATGGTTATTACCCGAAGCAACCACAGGGTGATCGAAATTCTCCAAGCGTATTTCGTTCGTGCCGTTACGAACAAAAATATTCCAACGTCCATGTTCAGAGTTGCCAACCCAGCGGGTCTCCAGCACTTCATGATTAAACTGGATGTATTGCGTGAGATTGTGAGTCCTGGCATATCGCTGGTGATACTCCCTGACGTGCTCGTGACTGGGATAAAGTGGAGTGCCGGGAGGGAAAGGAAAGCCTGGGTAAGACATGGGAGGAACGGCGGTATTCGTGTGGAGAAGTGGGTAGAGCGGGGTCTCTGGTATGTCAGGCGGTGAATGTAAATGGGGATCTGCAAGCCTGGTAAACATTAGATTTGGGTGGGAAAAAGAGAGCAGTTTTCTTGCCATACGCCTCCGACATCCCCTCGTTGCTCATATAAAACTATTCTCCATCCATCCCTCGTTGTCTCCGGAAGATCAAAGAGAGCCTTTAGCATAGCTAAACCTGCACTGCCTGCCCCTACGACGGCGACCGACTTTGGAGTGAGGGAGGTGAATATAAAAGAGAAATTACGATCTGCAGAATGTTGACCATTGCGACGAGGACTGTAGCTGACGACCAGACTGTAAGATTAACGCTGACAACTCCATGTGGCATGAGAACTTCATCAGACTGAGTTGTTTGGGCGATGAGTTGTGCAGATGGCATGCTTATCTTGGTCTACACGAGCTTACAGTGTAAGTACTAAGATGAGATACGTTCCACTGTGATTTGTGACTCAGTTCAACAGCAATTAATCAAAACTGGTATATCTTACGCTGCCCTTACGCCTTTGACACAATCCCACCAGACCTGATCATGTTGAAAAAATCGTCCTTATCCACAGCGCCTAGCACACAGGTCAGTAATGACAGTATACGTGCATTGACAAGTATTGTCTCACTTTCTTTTGCCCTTCCAACAATATTGTCTTTGTTTTTGCCCTTGCCCTTGCCTTTGCTCTCTATGACGGGTGCTGGAAGCGTGGGCTTGCCAGTCCCTCTTCCAGCTCTTGTTTCTTCCGCAGCAGCTGCAACGCTTGCTTGGGATTGTTGTATGACATTAAACAACTTAACAACTAAGACCATCTTGTCAGCTAAAAACGGTTGGAAAAATTTATATGCGGAGCATACCTCCTCTCTGAGCAACTTTCCGAAGTGCCCGCTCACCCTCTCCTCCCCATCCCCCTATCACATCAGTTATACGACCTCTGTCTTCTTTCTCCTTCTTTTCCACTTGTAAAACTTTCTTCGCTCTCAGTTCCAGTTTTTCATCGTTGTGTTTTCGACTGATCGAAGGATTTAGTGATAGTGGAAGTGTCGAGGGAACATCTGTTTTCAATAAGGATTGTAGCGTCGCTCCAAAATTTGAACTTCCTGTCGCCCTGATCTTTCTCTTTGAGGTCTGCCGGGATTTCAGTTTCTTTGGACTTTCTAGTTCATCTTCTCTTTCATCCTCGTCGAGGCTTATCCCTTCACCCTCGAAATCATCTGAGTGTCCATCATCATCCGTAGAACTATCCGTATCTTCCTCTTGTCCCTTTGAAGCAGGATCCTCCCCCTTTCCGGAAAGTTTTTGCCGTTTGGAGGGGGGCATTGGTGTTGGGAAACGACAGAAAGTGTGCAAATGGTTACCAAATCTGGTGTTGATTATGATTGGTTTCTAGTGACATTGACCACAATATACCTCCCTCCCTCCGTATCCCTGCCGTTCCTCGATACCCACCTCTGCAAAGGGGCAAATTTTTTGGAATCTGGCTTTCAACGCGTTTAGAACGCGACTTCATTGGCTCACGACAAGTTCGTGTTAGAGACCACCCATGTCCAGCCAAAAACCAGGAACACTGCCATCAACGACTCAACCGTTCGATCTTTCTCCAGAACCAGATCTACACCCGTTGTATCCAACAATATCGCAGATATCTCATCAACTCGCCTCAAACTCTGGCCTTGATCCCTCGCAGAAAGCGGAACTGGTGGCCCATTGCATCAGCCGTGCCTGTGTCTTTGGAGACATTTCCATTCTCCAGTATCTACTCTCCGATCCCCAGGCTCAAGTTCACGTGGACTTGGGTGTCCGTGATGAGGATGGAATTGGTCTTATCAGTCTCGCTATTCACGGCTTCGGGAGCGACTCAGATCGGGACGTGGAGCGAGAAGAATGCATACGATTACTCGTTGCGCAAGGGGCGGATATGGGCGCAGACAAAGGTGAACTTGAGTTCAGTTAAGCGATCACCTTTGCATCTAACGTGAGTATTTTATGAAGCTGGGTGGACACCTCTGCATCATGCTGTTATTCTCTCGCCTGCTACACTAGTATCTTACCTGATGACCCATGGGTACTCTCCTTTTGACGTAACGCGACGCAATCTGACACCCTTGGATATTGTGACGGCACATTCGATCTTGCCTGGGAGAGATGATGTCGCGCTTTTGCTCGAGGAGGCTATGCGAGGTAACGGCTGGACTGGGGGACGAATGGAACAGAAACGACGCCTCCACGAACAACGAACGAAGAAGAAAGGGAAACAAAAAGAGATACGCGAGGAAGCATGCAAAGTTCTTGGGGTGAATTCGAACCTGTGGGCCTCAGATACAGAATCTGCTTCTGATTCAGACCTGGACGACAACAATCTAGACGAAGATGTTTATGTTAGTATCTTCCTATACCACACTCTCAACTCACTCTCCATTATCTTCAGACACCCATTCCAGATTACGCCTCCATGCTGGTTTTTTCACCTCCTCTACTTCCTCAAATCTTTGATTCTCTCATCACAAACTTTCCAACGACATTACAAAACGCCACTCCTGCAAACACATTATACATGCTGGCGAGATTTGCATGTCTCGCCTGTGATCATACATGGCTGGAAGACTTCATCATCGGGGCTACTGATGCCATCGAAGAGACTTTTTTTGTGCGTCATCGGTAATCTCACCTCAGGCTACGATCTCCATGGGCTGACGATATTTTAGAACCAGGCAGAAGATGTCACCTGCTTGATATTTTGGCTGTACAACACGAGCCTCTGGCTTCACCTGTTACAATGTGACAACTCAATAAACGAAGCCTGCGAGATGTTGGGTTCTTTCGAGTTGATCGAGGAAGTTATAAACTCCGTGTTCGGTAAGTTTTTTACTCTTGGAAACTAAAATCGGTCAATCATCAGTCTGTTGTAGTTTTCATCATTCGCTTTGCGGAACAGCGAATAGATCAACTACTCGATGCTACCCTTTTGGACTATGTGTCCTTGACCTCCGAGTTTGAAGCTGTCCAGTTTGAATCAGAGTGGTCGTTTCTACGCTCCTTTACTGGAAAACGCAAAGCTCCGAATCCCACAATCCCGACCGCCAACCGTGGCGGCACTCCCTCATCACCACCTGCGAGCCCGCATCGACCGATCTCCCCAAGTCACAGCCAAAACACAATATCATCCTCCAACTCTCGTAAATTCTCATCGTTGAAGGAGACCTTTACTCGTGGCCGTGCGGATTCCACGCGAGCTCCGTTGTCTGCGCTTTTCGCTGATACTTCGCCGCCGCCGTCTCCCGTTGATCTCACATCTTTCCTCACAGCTTTGCACACTCTTCTTGTTCTCTCCGACATAAATCCAGCCCTCACTACCCAGTTATGGTCACAAGTGATGTATTGGACTGCTTGTAAGGTTTCCGCCTGTTTCTACTAAATCCCATGTCATCGTGAATTGTTTGATAGGTGAGGTATTCAACCGCTTAATCACGCGAAAGAAGTACCTCTGTCGGTAAGAAATTTGGCTAGTTCGAACTTTCCGGTGAATCATTGAATTTGTCCGCTAGATCAAGAGCCGTTCAGATTAGCGCGAACCTCACCGTAATGGATAAATGGATCGAGGAAATGGGGATCCCGCCAGGGGTCCAAGTACATTTTGCTCCTGTTCGGGATCTGTTGAATTGGTTGCAGGTGGGTCTTGCTGGCTCTAAATGGCCCATATTAACTGTTCCATAGAGCCTTTCATCAATAGTGGAATTCCAGGACCTCGTTTTCACAATACAGACCATGAAGAACGTGAATCCGTTACAAGTGTGTCCGTTGCGTTACAGGATTAAATAGCTCGTTAACAAATTACTAGATGCGTCGTGCCGTCCGTGACTACAAGTATGAGGTCAATGAAGGTCGAATGACGGATGAATGTGTCCAATATCTCACACAGCTTCAAAAGGATTGGGAGAGACATCGAGTGAAGCTGGGGGTGGAGGCTCTCCGAAAAGAGGTATTGGAATCTATCACTCACTCCTTCAAAAGTAAAGAGCAAACTCAACCTGTTTATTTCAGATTGTTGACCGGGACCGGGATAGAGATGATGCTTCCTCATACATAAACGGCTCTTCCAGTGGCTCCGTGAAAGAGTCCTCTGCATCTGTGAACTCATCAGACACTTCTGCAACCCAACAGAGTATCGATATGCTTTTTGACAAGTCGCGTGACAAGTCTGCCTGGGAGCCTGCAAAACCGCCTCAGGTGCTTGGAGAACTCCTCGATTCAAGATATATGCTACCACTTTTATTTCCGTCGGACCCTCGTTTGTTGGCTGCTCTCCCAGGAAGGAAGTCATTTTTTGCAGACGCGCAGCGAGAGCCAATGTTGAGCGCGAAACCTATTTCTCGAAGTTCAAGTCGAGTGAGGATAACATCTGGGGGTCCGCTCGCTTGGAGGTCAAGGAACCGAAAGTTACGAGAGGTTGAAGTTGGTATCTTGCAATGGGTCGACGGAATTAGGTCTGTTGCGCGCTGGGACAAACCCATTGAAACTGGGGGCGAAGAAGGGGACAAGGAAGACTGGCAAGCGCTCGATGATCCGGTCGGCGACGTCGACAGCACTGCCATTAAAATCAATACGCACGTAACACCTCTCACACGGAAACCATCTGGACGGAGCAAGGGACGACCAAGCATCGGAGAAACAACACCAATTGATCTGGCATTGACGTGAATAAACCTGATTGTTATTTGTGGACATCGCATAGTAATGTTAGATTTGTACCGTGCATGCATTTTGTCATGGAGTGCGTAGTTCTGTACCCGTGCCGCAGTATTGTGACCAGCGATGCGACGGCCAAATTCCACCTTCGTGTACAAGCGCTTCAAGCACAGCCGCATGCTTGGCTTCGACTACAGCGAGGTACTACTTATCACCAGCTGTTACGAGAAGTGCTCTTCCTCTGGCTTTGAGAATGTCCTCTCTACCCTATTATCATGACTCTGTTGATGGTCATGGCACGAAAATGCCACAAGTTTTGGAACCTGAAAAACCCAGCCCCTACGATCCCACTGACGTCGAGGAAACAGCTGGGCCCAGCTTGTTCCGGGATCAAAGTCGTAGGAGCCTAGCTCCGTCTGCTTTGACCACCGGAGACAAGTACACGGACATTGGCGACGACGAATCTCACAGGACCAGTCAAGCTTTGGACGACTCACTGAATACACCTCTTGTTCAAAATGCTCAAGGCGTGAGTCGGTATCAAGATTTAGGTCTGCTACAACCCTGCATACATAAGGCTTCAAAAACTAGAGTTTAACGAATTCTTTCCAGAGTACGCTGAACCTTACGAGGATTCTCAACCAAAACTTGTAGACGAAAAGGCCTCGCCCATGAAATCAATTTTGGCTGGAAGAAAATATCCTCTGCAACAACGGATTGAAGACAAGAAACGCGGAATTGGCCGGCAGAAACATCCTTTCGTTGGTATGTTCTCTCGTCCTTTTCCAATATTTGGACTTAAATTTGCCCCCCACCCCAGTATGGGCTTTAACTGCTTCTATGTTCGCAGTGTTCATCTACGAGCTGACCCTAAATGCACGACAACAGGGAAGCCCTATCTCACTCAAGGTAGGTGCCCTCAGAAATTCTGTGTTATAACCAACACTTATCTCAAGTTACCAGCCAGTCATCAATCCTATGCTAGGTCCATCTGGGAGCGCTCTTATCAATCTTGGGGCACGTTTCCCGCCATGTATGAAGCTTGTGACGGACGTCCCTCCGTCTACTCAGATCGCCTGTACGACGCCCTTTACCCGTTGCCGTTTTAACTTAATCGCCCATTTGCGCCATAGGCATGAATGACACAGCCAATCCTATCACTAGCATATGCACGGTGGAGGATCTTTGCGGATTCGGAGGTTTTCATGGTCAATCTCCGAATCAATGGTTCCGGTTTGATCTGTTCTTGTCCTCTGTTGTGCTTGTTTGACATGATGCTTATTGCAGATTTATCACTCCAATATTCTTACACGCTGGAATTATTCATATTCTTTTAAATATGTTGGCTCAAATTTTTCTGTCGGCACAGGTATGAGCTTGTGTGGTCAGTTTACTTAAACCTTTCATGCCAAAACTCGTTTGATATAGATCGAGAGGGAGATGGGATCTGGGGGGTTCTTGCTTACATACTTCGCGGCTGGCATTTTTGGGTACGGTATTGCAAACTCAGTGCTTCTTACCTACTCATATATTGTCCAGCAATGTTCTCGGTGGAAACTTTTCACGGGTAGGTGTACCATCGGTTGGAGCGAGCGGTGCAATATTTGGCACTATAGCTGTAAGTTCCTCACGCCCACTTCATTCTCAATTCTAGAACTCATTATGGAAAAGGTAACCTGGGTTGATCTCTTCGCTCATTGGAGCTACCATTACCGACCTGTCCGAAAGGTATGCTTGGTGCATTTGAGCGACGCGATCTCCATTAACATCCTTTCTTGCTCAGCTAATCTTCATGACGATAGAATTGTTGATTGGAATCGCGGTGGGTTACATTCCGTGTGAGTCTTCTAAAGATTAACGTTGTTTACGGATGATTGATGTGTGGGTCTGACAGATGTCGACAACTTTGGTATATTCATATTCATTTCAACACCGAGTGTTTCTCGCTAATTCACCAACTATCGTTATGTGCAACAGCTCACATTGGGGGATTCGTAATGGGCCTTCTTGTTGGCACCACGCTGTATCCCGTAATTAGTGCGTCAAAGCGGCACAAAGTAATTATGTGGATTTTTCGCCTGGCTGCTATTCCTCTCGCTGTTCTACTATTCGTAGTCCTTACGAGGAACTTCTACACGTCTGACCCATACGCTGGTGAGCTTTTCAAGTTACCTTCCCCCCTGCTTTTTTGAACAACAGCGAACAGCATGCTCGGGGTGTCGCTACCTCTCTTGCTTCCCTACGTCCGCCAACAATCATTGTAAAGGGTGAGCCGGTCCATCCCCTGGACATTAGAAGCTGCTTAATTCGAACACTTGGTATCAGGACGGGACTAACAACGACCACGACAACGGAGTAGTCACCGTGTAGATGAACGGAGAAATAGATTGTTTATTTTCCTTTGCTTCAGGGCCAGCAACTAGCAGCTGGACTTTGGTAGTTTTCTGGCATCTTTTCGCCAAATGGACTTTTATTACTGTATATACCTAGGCAATCATATATCCATAGCACTTATATCCAGCACACCAATTTTGGTCGAGAGTGGCGTGCACGTGCACTCAGGTACCTTGAGCGCTGAGCGGCGAGCCAACTTTGAGCAAGCCTCCAGGCTCCAGAGCTCCAGCCGAGTCCAGCGCTTATACCTTCGCTACAAATGCCTCCCTCCAAAGCTCCTTCTGTCGCCCTTAATCCTTCATGGCCACACTTTGGTTGTATCGTCGCTGTAGGTTTGGGTCTTTTTGCTGGGCTGGCGCGTTACATTCTTTCAGGTGAGCCACAAAAGCGCCAACGTTGTAAGTTCAGAACCAAATGGAATATCTAGACTGGACAGATCCGATGCATTGCAGTCCTTTGCTCAATAGAGGGAGCTGGCTAGACTTGGCGCAGCGAACCTGGCAACCAGACGGCGCGTTTATTGACCGGCTGACATCTTCACATCGACTAACATCCTTCCTTAGGTTGCATACTCCACTCCTACACCGTTGAAGAAGGGTCGAGCTGTCTCGCCGGTCGGGAAGTAGTATTTGTTGGCGATTCTGTTACGAGGAAGCTTTTCTTTCAACTGGCCCATGTCTTGGACCCCTCGTTGCCTACCGTACCATCGGACGCTGACAGCAAGCACGCAGATCACAAGCTTCATGCCAAAAGTGGTGTCCAGGTAACCTTTTATTGGGATCCTTATCTCAATGGGTCGTATATTCAAAATGCACTTACTTTCCGAGAACGCTTGGACGGTCCTTCTCCCCCTTCACTACTGATCCTGGGCTCTGGGTTGTGGTATTTACGTTACTCAGCCTCAGGAGGAATCCCTGCGTGGGAGGCCAAGATGGAGAGCGTTTTCAAGGCTCTGTCCCATCGACTGAAAATCGCAGACCATGTTGTTGTCCTCCCGGTTGAACAAGTTATCTCATCGAAGTTATCACCTGCCCGAGCAGCCACGATTCACCCCTCGGACATAGAAGCTATGAATTCAGACCTCTATCATCGTATCAATCCCCCTACACATTCAAGGAGGCCGACCAGCTCAAGCAATCAGGTTTCGCTGCCCCTTGTCTTTAATCATATGCTCTTGCCGTCTTTAACGGAAGATGGCCTTCACTACTCCGATACCCTGATTAAAACGCAAGCTAATATCCTTCTCAATCTTCGTTGCAATGATCAACTTGCCAAGCGCTTCCCGTTCGACAAGACGTGTTGCAATCGTTACCCTATACCGTCCTTTCTACAGCTTTTTATCCTTGGGTTTATCATTTTATGGGGTCCCTACACGCTTTATGTCTCCTACTTTCTCGGAAAGTGATGCTACATTCAATATCAGAAGAGATCGTTGACATTGATGTTATTTTATAGGTTCTGGGACTGTCACTCTTGAGCGTGAACTACCGTCATTTATCATCAGTTCTTCTGTCGCACTCCTTTACGCAGCAGATAGAACTGGTTTCTGGCTTAAAGAGCAGAAACAATTCAATCCGCTCACATTTGCTTTCCTATGCTTGGGTTCTCTTCTGGTTGGGCTGTTAACAGTCAAACGAGTAGATAAAGACCCAGGGTTTATGAGTCGTGATCAGACAGACGAGTGGAAAGGCTGGATGCAAGGTATATTTCTCATGCCTGGTGTATGAAAAATTAGTGATCGTTGACATTCAATAGTGGCAATTTTGATATATCACTACCTCGGAGCATCAAAAATATCTGGAATTTACAACCCAATACGGGTTTTGGTGGCCTCTTACCTCTTTATGACTGGCTACGGACATACCATGTTCTATCTTCGCAAGGCGGACTTTGGCTTCTTGCGCATTGCACAGGTAAGTTGTGCGCCAAATTTTGTTGTTCCAAGTAAAGCAATCTCTACAGGTCATGGTCCGACTTAATCTCCTGACGATCATACTTGCGTACACTATGAACACGGACTATATTTCCTATTACTTCTCTCCACTCGTCTCTATGTGGTACCTGGTCATCTATGGCACTATGGCAATTGGTCGGCAACTCAACGACCGCACCCCACTCCTTCTCTGCAAGATATCACTCTCGGCAGCGTTAGTTACATGGTTTATGCGTGCAAACTGGCCATTAGAGGCCCTATTCGACTTACTCGCACGGGTTTGCAGGATTCACTGGTCATCTCGAGAATGGGCATTCAGAGTTAACCTCGATCTCTGGGTCGTCTACGTTGGAATGTTCACCGCAGTCGCTGTGGCCAAGACACGGGATTATCGCCTTGCGGACCACAAATACTGGCCTGTCGCAGTGAAGTGCGCTATCGCCTTATCGGGATTAATTCTCGTATGGTTTTTCGCCTTTGAACTCTACCAGGAGTCCAAATTCACCTATAACCTTTGGCATCCATATATCTCCTCCCTCCCCGTTTTGGCTTTCGCTCTCTTAAGAAATGCAAACGCAATCATGCGCTCCTCGTCGTCTAGGGCCTTTTCTTTCATTGGCAAGTGCTCTTTGGAAACATTCATTGTCCAGTTTCACTTTTGGCTGGCTGGCGACAGTAAAGGGGTCCTTCTCGTCCTTCCGGGCACACGGTGGAGACCTATCAACTTTGTCCTCACCACCATCATGTTTATCTACATTTCCGATCGACTGGCATATGCCACTGCAGAAATCACAAGTTGGATATGCGTCAAGGCTTCTGATGCCCTACCACTTCCTGTTACCGCCCCAATGGGTGGTAATTCCTCCGCTGTTCACCCTGAAAGTGATGCCGACGGCGCACAGGAGGTGTCGATACCTCTCATATCCCATCACCTTGATCACCACCTGAAGGACGCTAACGGCAATCCATTACCTCCAGAACCTGACACACCTTTTCGACCTAGGAGGTGGGTCGATCGCTTGGCTGAGCAAGCGCCAGCATCTTCGAACCTCCAGGGAATGTGGTACAAAGAGGGTCAATGGAGATTTGGAGTGAAGGCCAGATTGGCATTGGTAATCTGTGTTCTCTGGTTGCTCAATTGGCTATGGCCGGAGTCTTAGAATGAACTTTGATTCTGTACATTAAAATTTCATAATGATGGAGAGTCGGGATACACAATATACTGAACAGCAAAAATAGTTGGATCTAGGAAGCAAAAGTCTTTTTAGTTTCACTGAATCGAAGGATAGATAAATTCACAATGAGGGATCAGTATTAGCATGGAAAATCATCAATGCTTGTCCTTGAGACAAGGTCAGGGCTTGACTTCTATTCATTGCATCATGTCAAGAAAGTGAATAAGAGACTCACGTTGCAATTGAAGAGCACTGCAAGTGCGAGGGCGACCTGGAAAGAGTCAAAGTCAGCTTGGTTGCAATGGATCCACAAAGCTGACATGAGCCTCAGAAATTTGGGTATATGTATAGTATAAACTCATCAGCCCATAGGCTTCCAAGTAGCGATTCTTATTCTCGTCACTGGAGGGGGCATAAGAAGGGAACATACCTTTGTGAGAAGATAGAAAAAAAAAAAAAGCTTGATTTTAATTGGTAGGTTTAGGGCAGGGTGAGTCATGTCACGTGAATATACACTGCGTGACTTTACTTGCTGCTTCCTTACATTGAACTGCTTCCATCGTTTTACATATTTCTCCCTTGTCCATGATGGCAAACGTTCTGCACCATCCTATCGATTTTCACCCACGTCCTCTCTCACATGCCCCTTCGCCATTTGGCTTTGGCTTTGGTTTGGGTAACCCTTTGTCGTCTTCGTCACCCTGGGGCACTTCTACTCCTGGCCACACAAATCCCACCGCATTTCAACAATTGGCTTCCTCCATCAACCAACCTTCTTCCTCTAGAGTACAGAAAAGGAGGCACGATCTTGAGGAAGATTTGGATAGTGGTCGGTATTCGGGGGCTAGGGACGAATCAATGGACAGGAGTCCAACACCCGAAAGGCCTAAACGAGCGGCACCGAAACGTGCACGGGTTGCACCTTCCCAAGAAGCAGCTGGAAAAGATACGAAGGAAAACAGGGCACCTGGTACTTCTGAAGAGGGTGATGTCGATGTTGGGGTCTTGCTAGGTAAGCTTTAGTGAACTACAGTTTCTTGGGCGGGTCGTGACACCCTCTTTAATATAGCGAGTCTCCCTACACAGTCGCTGCTACCATTACTCTCTTCATTGATCAAAGCTCAACCCTCTCTCAAGTCCACAATTCTGTCCCTCATCCCTCGGCCAACACTCGATACTGCGATACAAAGTCTCGCACAATCCGCCAAGAAGTTACGTGATGCATATCCCTATTCCAATTCCCCTACGTTTGTCCACCCTTCTACTGGCTATGGGCTTGGTGGTTCGACAGCCTTCAGTCAAACACCTTTGCAACACAATCAACAAGGCGGCATGCGGGATTCCTACATCCTCTCGCGTTTACGACCGAACATCACAGACTTTATGGCATGCTGCATGTCGTACCTCCCTTATTTTACATGTGTTCCTCTTCCCTCGCAGCCATCATGTGGTCCCTCTGCATCGCCACTGCACTTGGCATCAACCATCAAGTGTTTGCATAAAGACAAGTTCCACCCCTCGGAGACTTTCCTCTTCCTATCAGCGGTTACAAATCATCTTTTATCGCAGCCACCGCTTTGCATATCCTCCCTTGGACCTCTTCTCATTCCCCGACTTTCGGAAGAGTGGATGGCTTGGACAGACAGGGTGGATGAAGTTGTCAATCGGCAAGCAGGAATGTTTGGGAGTGAAACTGTAAGGAGTTGGGAACGTGGCCTTGATAACCTTGCGGATTCGAAAGTGTCTGAGGTGTCGAGCTTTATGCGTGTTGTCAGGGATAGATGGGTGTCGAAAGTAGGTTGGCTGGTTGGCCGAATTATTCAACAGGAAATGGAGGAGCTTTGAGGAGATATTACTTGTATGTATATACATGTTTGATACAGAAGTATATGGAAAACAATCTCCATTTGTTCACAAAAAAATTGTTGTCACTTGGCCAACCGTTTGTAACGGTCGTCCATATTCTTTAGACGGATTTCTCATTCCCATGCATGCTCCATCGCGCTTTTTGTCTCTTGCCCTCCAGCCCCGTCGCCGCTGTGGCCACTGCTCCCTACGCTGCTGGTCGAGCTTGGGCACGTCATACCATAACCACCGTCGCAACCCCGGTTGGTACCCGTTATCGAAAACTGACGAGAACGGCATCTAAGTCTACATATAAGCGGAATAGCGCGGTCACCACAGTGCCCGCCAAGTCTAGGTGCGTCATAGTGTTTGTTTGAAGCTGCCATTGGTAACCCCTCCTTGATTCAGCTCCAATTTTGCTTTGACATCTAGCCGTGTTGAAGACCTGAATCGGTTATCTGACAGTAAAGTATCCGGTTTTCGACGGACCCCGCATTCAGCTGGCGAGAAGGGTAATCCCAGCCGTCCAACAGATGACCAGATGTACAAGGACTGCACTCTCAATGTCACATATTTTGACCCCGACTCACTCGCTGACTGCGACTTTGATTCAATTCGTGGGGTATCTTCCCAGCCAACGGAGATAATTTCTGCCCATATTCCAGGGACAAGGCCACCACGGAAAGGACAACCATCGTCGATTCTCATGAATGCTGTTTCAGTTTCGCCTGCTGCACCATCGTTCCGCCTAGCGCGGCCCACAACGCGGTATGCCTTGCGGAAGAACCTCATCTATCTCGTCTCGATTCGCAGACCTACCCCCAGCCTTACTGTGCTCGTAGACTATCACGCATCATATCCTGACTTGCAAACTACTTGGTCTTACAATCTACTCATCGCCCTTGCCCTCCGCCACGTATCATTTGGCGTCACACAGATGCTATTTACTGAAATGCGCAGGAGCAAAATAAAGGGAAATTTCGAAACTTGGAAATTGCAAGTCCGGTCGCTGATACAGGCTGGCTTTTGGGACAGGGCTTGGCGCCAGGTCATGGAGACCTTTAACAGTCCCATTCCAGGCAACTCACAACCACGCCATGAAATGCCTTTGCCCATTTGGCTAGAGTTTTGTAGGTCTCTGAGGAAGGGCATTCTCAGGAAGCCACCGAAAGCTCGCTGGATCGTTAATGAACAACGGGAGGTCATGCGTAATGCAGCAATGGAAACGGTCACTGAAGGATTGCTCCTATATCGTGCCCGTCAACGATTGCTTTTTCGACATCGCCCTACCCACATGCCAGATTTAGCCACTACACAGCCGAACATTATCTACCACATTGTTTACCTTCTGTTGCAGTCCCAACAAGGAGATGGAGCGCTATTGCTCACGACCTCCTACCTACGCGCTCTGCCTCGAAAACTGAGGAAGAAAATCGCCATGAGGTGTCTAGACATTATTCACCTCCATATAACGTTTAACCAGACCACAAAGGGATTACGCAAGCTTTACGAGACGCGGAAGACTTTGAACACTTTGTTAAAGCTACACCGCTCTCTGCGCCCTACGTCCTCTACACTCTTTTTACTTCTTTCCACTTTACGTCATGCTAAACGCTGCGGAACGGTGGCTAATAATGTTGTACGGGCTTTCAAGACGGAATGGGGCCCTCAAGTAGAGGATGGACGCGTCCGGCGTCGTATGGTGGCACTCGCGCTCAAAGAAGGTCGCCGCGATCTCGTAAAGCACATTGGGAAGTTAGAGACGGAGGCTTGTCGGGCAACCAAATTGTGGACGTTTGAGAGGGAAGTTCTGGGTGGAACGGAGCGTTGGCCATTCAAACGGGTTTTCCGATATCCTGGGAGAAAGCTGTTTGTCAAGAATGGGAAGGAAAGGCGTTTGTGGCGCCGAGTTCAGAGACAAGCATGGCTAAAAATGGGGGTAAAAATCAAATAATCTCCAAAGGAGTGCGTGCGATGATGTGGTGACAATACTAGTGATGATGAACGCCCTCTCTTTATCGTCAAATTGAACACATCGTGAGCTTCACGCTTTCGGGAGACAAGTCAACGCCAAAGAGACGGCGGCTGCCATCCTGAATATTAGCGCCTATTTCGAACCCATGAGCATTGTTTTGCGCGAACTACGGAGGCCGTCAAATAAGCTGCTCGGCAACTACACATCGATCAGCTATGCTGCAAGTAGAATCTGGGGTTTGCGATAATCTCGAGAAATGTAGGATGTGATCTCAACGATCCAATTCTATTCCAGCCGGGAGGTTGGCGATTGGCAATATGATATTAACAGGAACTTGTAAGTACCGGTGAAATTTCAATAGATGTTCCTGGTGTCGAAATAGTTTGTTTGATCGAGCTTCGTCTGACCCTGAAACTCTGTGGCGCCTGGCGCAGACGTTGTCCTCCCTGCCTTTCAGAATTTCACCAAGATCTCCCAGGAAAGTAAACCTCAGCTTTCAAAGCGAGTCCCCGAATGGCTATCAGGTTCCCTGTCAAAATGATCTGCGATTTTTCTCAAATAGCTGTTTTCCTAATTCTTTTACTCATACCCGTGCATGGAAGTCACACCCACTGATTAACCAAAGCGCCTCCCTCGCTTTACGATATCTCTCCAAATGATATCTATCATGTTTGCTTCTTGCCTACCCACTTTGTTCTCGAGGCAACCGATGTTTGCTCCTTCGCCATCCACGTTAGTCTCGTCCCCCGCTTCGTTCGTGATCTCGTTCTGCCATCGCAATTCTTTTTCTTAGCCGAATTAGATCTGCAATGAGCAACTCTTCTCCAGATTCAATATGCAATCTGGGGATCTTCGTAGGTGTCCAATATCCGAAGTCCCCTTGACGTACCTTTTCTGACTATTTTTGCAGCTGAGGGCTTCCTCCAACCTGGGAACATCGCTGAACACGCGATTGCACCGGCATTCGATCGCATTCCTGATCGAAAATCTTCAGCTTGCCCAACTCATGAGAATTCAGAGTTATTCTATCGCGCCCTTTCCAAATAACTTTGTCGTTCAGCATGTCGTTCGCGGTGTGTCAAAATCCTCCCCGTGCCATGCGCCCGACTAGAACTAAATGGAAAAAGAGGTTCCAAACTTGTAACCCTGCCCGAAAATACCCTAGCAGGCGAGAGAACTTCATAAAGGGACCTCACCATATTGTCGGTACGTATCTTCAATATTCCACAGGTGTCTAGACATTCATCACATTCATCACTCTTGATGTCCCCACCCACTGACCAGTTTCTCGCGATATCGTGCTCTAATGTTGGAGTGGGTCCGGGAGGTACAACCTCGATGCTGGCGTGCGTTTTTTTCCCCTTCTTCCACATCTCACGGCTCAGGTTCTTGAGCTTACAGACGGGTGTCCATTGTTAATTACCGAGGTTCAACAGTGTTTGATCAGTACGTCGCACCTACGATGCAGGTAGTTATTTAAAAAACATTTTTCTTTGGTCATCTCACTCGTGGTATTGGACTCCTCTTAGGTAACGGATTATAGGTCAGCTACCACAGGAATTTGCGAGTCCGATTTATATTCCGGTTCGTGTGTCATACCTAGATGTCCAAAGTTTCACGACAGTCGATGTTTTCTGCTTTTTTTAGCAGACGCCTGGGCCTTCAATGTTGTTCAGCAGTACGTTGCGAATCTCATTAAAGGCAAGGTTCTTGTTGGGCACGGTATTTGGAACGATCTCTCAGGTGAGACTTCTTTTGACAGTTCTACGTCGACATTTCTGTAACGTTTTCTTGTCAGTACTTGGGATACCACATCCCGCTGTGTCTACTAGAGACGTAGCCTTATACCAGGTCTGATTTTTCTTTTCAACTTCACCGTCGTTCCAGCACCGAGCTATTCCAAAGCCGTTTCGAAATGCGTTACGTTCTCCCCACCAAATTATTGGTCTTCAAACTTTGGCATGGCAGTTACTATGTCGGCGATGTCAGGAAGGTCAACTACATCCGGTAAGTTTCTTCGTCTCCAGGCTTCATCGAAGTTTTACACCTCAAATCAGCTCGAAAATGCTCGTGTGGCCTTGGACCTGTATCGGTCACATGCTGACGAATGGGAAAGTGCTATTTCAAAGAATAATTGGCCGTGCGCTCTTCCTCCGAGTACGTTTTCTCGTTGCTACCTCTAGGAAACAAAAACTCTAGATGTTCTCTCTCTTGACTTAAAATCTATTTTCCTGTGTGAGACCTCGGAAGGGGTGCGCACTCTTTAATTTACTTGTAAGATGTCATACCGATCTATTATGTTATTCTACTCTTTGGCTAGTTTTTTCATCCCCCGGTCTCCATTAGGCATCAAACGCTCCAAAAAAGGAAATTGCATAGGACCAAGGTGGCTAGCCAATCAGTGGCTAATTAGCTATCTATTTGAATATCAATGGCGTGTCTGTCCAGAGCCATTATAAGCCATGTTTCATAGCTTAGAGTAATAAATACCTTCTCAGCTCCTAAGAATCTCATCATACCTTCATACACAAAAAACGCGGAAGCGTTCACTGGAAACGCACGTAAAAGACAGGGCCCCAAGCCGCGGAAGAAGCCGGAATAACCATCCCTGTAGTAGATGTGGCGAGCGACGGAGATGAAGGATGGCCTTGTGATGGAGGTCGAGGAGGGATAAGGCAAGGGATAGGGATGTGACATCATCCGGCTATTGAATCCAATCAATTTCCAATGGTCACAAGGAGAGTTGGAGGGCCAGCCTACTACTTTTTAATGTTATCAGCGGGTATGGCCATACCCCAAAAGGCGAATGATGCGAGACCACCAGAGAGAAAGTTTGCAGTGCCTGTGCTTATCTAGTAACATCCAACTATCAGCAAGGGGTCCGGAAAGGATTGCAATCAACTATGAGCACCTCATACGGTGATCCTGTCAATCGCGAAAACCCTCGCATCAAAGCCTTATTATATCTTTGGTTAGCCAAGGTATACCTAAAACTCAGTCGTGCGGACCTCAAATGATAGAAACATCCAGAAAAAATTACTTCTGAATGCGAAACTTCCTGTTAGCCCCGACCACAAGCCCTGGAAACCTTGAACGCGTATGATTTGTCTCGCACAATCAACAGGGCCTTTAAATTGGCGGTCCAGAACCGACCTCTCGGATTGAAGCTGGAGTTTGACTTGTTAGGGTCGTGAGCGGCTTGGAAAAGTTGATTTCACTGTGCCAGACCTTTCAAAAGCTCAACCGGAGTGGCTATTAAAGCGCTGGAAAGAATATCATAAAACAGTTACTGGGCATTGCCCTATGCGAGGCTTGGAGGGCCCACCTCGTTAAGCCAGCAAAGAGCCCAGCCACCCCATGTGCAAATAGAGATAACCGGGGGATACCTAACCCAGGGGTAGTTTCGGTCATTCCATGTCGAAGCAGGAATAAGCGGTAGTTGTGCAAAGATCCGAGCAGAACTGAGTCAATTGCAGCCCAGCCAACTGCGGGAGGGGTTGCTCCTTTGTACAGCGCAAAAACACCCTGACGAGATAACAGATCCAACGGTCAAATTCATGGCCAGAAAGAACGAATCACACCTCTGTCCGTACAACTTTGGTTAGAACGTCAAAAGCTCCACGATATGTTCCGGGCGGGGAGCATTGGAGGCGTGTTTTAATGGTATCGAATCTATTCTTCGAGTGAATATTATTTGGGAGAATCTAGCCCGCGTTGTAAGCCGTGTGCATGGCTGCGGCCCGACATATGAGTTACCTTCAAAAATGTTGGTCACCCATGTCCCACAGCTACCTAAAAGACAATCAGAAATGGAAATTGGATGGCAGAAAATTAGAATGACTTTGGTCAGACCTTGAGCAGAGTCAAAAAATGTTAGAGAGAATAAGTATGATTAACAACATACCACTCCCTATGCCGGCGAAAGCACCGACTGGCCTCAGATGAGCGCTGTGGTGGGCATCCGCGCTCATCCGTGTTCGGTATTGGTGCTCGTTGATTGTGACAAACGGTTCGGCAATGTAGATGAATGCCGAAGTCAGTGACGGTGGCAACTTCAGCGCCTCCGACTCCTTGCTGTACTTCTCTCCTCCCAACCAGGCCCCTTCACCACAATGCCCGACGCTGACGAAAAACAATGTAGAATCTGTTTCGATGGCGCAAATGTCGAGCCTGAAATGGGCCGCCTTATACGTCCTTGCTTGTGCAAAGGTTCCATCAGCGTGAGCAACTGCCTGCGCGTTTCAGTCCCCCCGATAACTAAAGTTCAACACTTGAATAGTATGTCCACGTCAAATGCCTGCAAACATGGCGAAATTCATCAGCCTCAAAGAGTGCCTTCTTTGCTTGCCCTCAATGTCGCTACCAATACCGCTTTTCTCGCACCCGCATCGTGGGGCTTGCCACAAATCCTGGTCAGTTCATTCAATGCGACCAAATACGGCTTCCTCATTTTTCTGCAGTCATCGTTGGAGGCTTGTCCGGCTTGGTGTTTACAACGATCGTGATGTTAGCTTCTTACATCACAACCTACTTCATGGCTGCGTTCGAGGAGCCTTCCAACTATTATTCCTATTCGTTCTTCTACATCTCTCCTATTCAAGTCTTCCAAGATCTTGTAACGGCAGCTTTTCGCGTCCTTCGGGATGGCGACGTAGCGGGAATCCTCGATGATGCCGTCTTTACTTCGCCGACGCGTACAAGCAACACCACTCCTCCTAAATCGAGACAGAAGCCGGGATTGATAATGAGGTTCATCCGACGTTTTGTTCTGGGTCTTCCTCTTGTTGGCGCTGGTTCGCTTGTCCATCTGCTGCTTTCAGTTCAGATGCTCGCTCCTGTACAGTGGCTGGCCCGATACAGAGGCCAACGCAACAGACGCAACGACAGTTCACGTGACATTGCAGCGCTAATCGTTATCGGCCTGCTTGTTGTTGGTGCTGCAAGGTAACTTATTGAAACCACTTGGCCGGCTGCGCATCTTACCATTATCTTTCACAGAGCCTTAATCAAGGTGTATCAACTTACCCAGAAGTGGACGCAGTATCTACTAATTCGGGCTGAGGATGCTATCTTGGAGGTTAACTAGTTCTTTTATGTAATTTGGTTGTTTTTTTTGAATTTGGAAATGTATTTATTCTACAAGCAACATGGACAGTCTGGCTACCAGTATCGTCTGAGCTGCCGCTTGACGTTTTCGTATGTCGTTCTTGTTTCGGTACGACTTGGTTCCAACTCGACCAGATACTGGTCAATCGCAAGATCAACACGTCCAACAGGAAATTCAGCTCGGAGAGTCGATGATTCAGGCCGCATCGCTTCACCAAGCCAATCTGCAAATAAAATAGCAATTTCTGACGAAATTGCCTGGACATTCGCTTGATCGTTGAAAGGTGGAACCTGCGAGAGAGAACTCTCAGTCGGGTGACTTGATAAGATAGATGCTGATCTTTCTTACCTGAGATTCATACATCTCGTGGAATACGTCCCACACTTCGACAAATGGAACCCCACATTGGACCAATATTCTGGGTGACCAACCTAAGGGTACTGTACCTTTGTTTGATAGCATGAAGCGGACGAGCAGAGTGGCCACGAGACCTATAGTACGAAGAAAGTGAAAAAAAGGATGCAGAGTCCCGGCGATTACAACACTTACGAAGCGGGAATGCACTCTCCGATGGATAAAAGCGTTGACCAAGTTGCACAACTTTTGCCAGGATGAGATCGGAGTGTGCCACAACATCTGGTGATTCATTTAAAACTGAAAAGGAGTTCAAGTGGATGACTGTTGTGAAAAGAGATTTAACGTACTCTCGTCAAATATTTGGTTCCAAATGGGTTTGACGACGCTTTCGTCTTGATGCTCAGAGACGTGCAAACAGAGAAGTTTTATCGCAGGAAGATCAAATGGCACAGCATAGCCTTGATAGAGCTTGAAACCAATCCATCACTGTTGCACGATGATTATTGGGAGGGCTTACCTCGGTCATCGTGAACAGCCTTTTCGACAGTAAACTTATTCGTTCCCCAACCTCTCGTGCGTCGTCAACGTGGGGAAGGAGTTGATTATAGATCTCCAGCTGAACTTGAGCCACGTCAAGCTTTTCTTCGAGATCTGTAAGGAAGGCGATTGCAGTTTCATGTCGTCCACCAGCCGAAATTGGGTGTGACTTCGCGTTCGCCACAGCAAGAGTGAGGTATTCCAGCCTCGCATCAAGGTGAAGGTCGAACCTGACACACAGAAGGTCAAGGACATGCCAAAGAGCTGAAAATAGACAACCTACTGCATTGACTCTGCCAAAGCTCCCAAAACTTCAGCCGCCCTCAGTGGCTGTCCGTTTTTCACATAGAATTGCCAAAGAAGCTGGTATTTCTGTACAGTGATTGGCTCTCGCCTGAGATGTGCTTCAAGGAAGGCTGGTCTCATCTAGAAATCAAACTCAAGCTGATTGTAGAAACCAATGAGTAGATTGCGCACCTCAAGAAGATCATCAGCCAAATTGCGTTCAATCAGCCAATCATAAAGTGTTGAATGGAACATCTCATCCTCGCTTCCAAAAGCAAGCTCATAGGCATGACTTCGAACGGTCTCTGGATCATCGGAGACAAATGCGTTGTCCGGAATTGTGGATTTTACAACTGTGCATTTGCCCTCAAAGGTTGTGAGGGAGTCCATGACCAGGTCGTAATATCGCAATCGTTGTTCAGCAAGTTCGCGGCGTGGGTCGGTTGAAGGGAGTGCAGCATGCCAATATTCCAGACCGGCGTTGTCTGGGTCATGTAACTGAGCGCAAACCAGAGGCAGGCAAATCGCACCTGTGATTTTGCCGTTGAATGCTGCTAGTATGGCAGTCGTACGAAAGGCTTACCTTTGGCGTAGTTCAATTGTTGGAAATCCCCACAAATCTCTCGTAATTTCTCAAACTCCAGAATTCTAGCACCTTTGATGAATAGTCTGGTGAGGATCATGAGTATGTATCTAGCAATAGAGGCGGGGAAATTTTACCTCAATGCTTCAGCCAACCATTTCTGCCGTTCAGCTGTGCTACGGATTTCAGAAGCCTTTCTTACATTCTCTTTCGCCTGGGAAACAGTTGGGCATTGTCGGAGGGCAAGGAGTGACAACGTACCTTGTAAAGCATGACATCGTCGGTGCTGCAGAAAGACCCACACCGGTGCTGAAGAACCTCGCTGATGGTGTCGACCTGCAGGGCCTCAGTGCCGACTGGGAGCCTATTATGCAACCAACTCACACTGATCTGTTGCCCGATTTGCTGGTCGATAACAACGTTGACTAGAGCTCTAGATATTGTCATTCCATTTTGAGTTGTTATAAGATCCTCAAAGGTTTGGGACGCGATGAGCTTTTGGATCTCAGCTTCACAGCTAGTTGAAATGGTCGATTTCTCTCGTTACACAGGAAGAGGTGAATAGCATACTGCGAGATCAGGTCTCCAAGTCGATAGTCGTTCAGCAGCAGGACGAATGATAACGCCTCAATCGTTCTTGTGAGAAGAGCTTGTATTTCAGAAACGGATACCTGTTCAGCCTTTGGATATCTAATGAGCAGGAGATATACTGGAGATGAGACAGGCATACTTTCCAAGCTTCTTGATCAGCAACGGTCGTCCTGTTTGATGTGGGTTCACTAGGGGACGAATGGAAGAGATGCGGATTTTTATCCAGGAAGTCCTTCAAGGCGTATAGATTTTTCTGGACATTGACCAGGAGGTTTTCCGGTACAGCCAGCTGATGCTGACCGGCAACACTATTGATTCCAATTCAGTTCAACTGAAACACATCCGAAGACGGGTTTAACCTTGGCTGCGCAATCTTTGATTTCCAAAATGGCCGGATAAGTCGTGAAAAGTAGATGGCTAAGCCTTCACGACGTCCACTAAATATTGCCGTACCTGTGTTCTCCGCTTATGTTGTAGTCAGTCTAATGAAAGGGGGTGATGTACAGGGAGAGTGACACTCACCCGTTCCATATGTGACTCTTTCTGTCCAGATAGGGCGTTCTCCGAAGTCATAGAACGCTTGCTTAGCTACGCCAGCTATCTCTGGACTGACCATACTGATGGTGCCTATAGACTGACCATCTACGGAATCAAGATATGTGTTACCACTAGCGAGCCCTAGCAGCATGGAGCACGTTTGGTCTCTTCCGAAGCTGCATTGAAGGGGAATTAATTGTCAGCGCCGCTGTGTTCAAATGGCTTACCTATCGCGGAATTCAATGATTGGTTGCACATTCCCTTCAGCTTGCAATTCTTCGAGCACCGCTTTCAAATAATCGACGTCCCGTCGTTTTACGAGGAACGTTAAACCCACATTTGTCAATATCATGAATTGTTGGGCGGGTTCTCCAAATTGCCTTGCTAGTTCGTTTATCACTGAAGGAGACGGGGCCGCAGAAGATGTCACCAGTGATGAATTTACGACAGATGCCATTGCCCAGGTTCTTCCAGGTATAGCCAAAAGAGTGGCATATTCTGTCAAAGGAGCTCGACTTGTGCTAGGTGCACCACCGTATGATCCATAGCCTGTAGCGTACTGTTGTTGGGGCTGCTGCGGCAGATTCAATTGACCAAGAGTGCCAATTCGAGTAAGATCAGGAGCTAAACAAAGAATATAGTCGGTCCCGTCGGTGTCACCTTGTTGAGCCGCGATTGTTAAACCGTCAATATAGCATGAACTGTCGATCGATGACACGACGTATGGCCTACTCGTCGGCTGTGCAGCCACTGGCGGAGCGCCATACATTGCAACAGGTGGGCGATACGGATTGGCTTGTTCATCAGGGTGAATTAGGTTGGATGGAGGTAGTCTGACGTGGATGAGCTGGAGTGTTCGCGACCCCGAGGCGTTTGAGATGGACCCATGGGAGTAGTTATATGACATAGATGGGGAGAAATAAAGCCGCACTCCGTTAGTGGTAGTGGCAAAAAGTTGGACTCCACTGCGTGACTCCGCTTGTGAGATAACATGTAAGGAGATTATTTGAAAGTTTTTGGGAGTGAGGGCAGCCGAGCCAGGTGCTTTATCTTGCGCAGATTTGTAAAGGTTCGACAGTGTTTGAATATGTTGTAGTGACTTGTCGCCACCAGGTTTGTAAATTGAAATGGTATTTCGAGACGTCAAGGTATAGAAGCAGTTTCTGGAGGTGTCGGCGACAATTGTGACGATGCGATCTGAGGAGACGATATTATGAAGTTGTCAATGGGGTGATGTGTGCCCTTACCCTCTGTTGTCGATGCTGCGAATCGAGGCAAAAGACTCTGCATCCCTCCGACGGAGTGGTTGATGAGTTGGACGCGCTTGCCAAACCATCCTTCACTTTCTTGATAATGAAGTTCGTACAGATTTCCATCTTGTGATCCACACATAAATATCCGGCCGTCAGACATGCCAACGACAGATGCCATCTCGACGTCAGAAGGTATGCTAAGGTCGGTGGCGTAGAGTTTGATGTCATTGTGAGATCGGTCGTCCAGTCCAGTGCGAGGAGATACGGAAAGCCCAATGAGGAGTACAGATATTGGTGTACAAATAACAAGGAGAGAGGTGATGTCGTCAATGAAGAGTCCTCGTTTCGGTTTGACGAGAGCGACGTGGGTGATGACATCAGGTTGGTCAACGAAGGAAGCTATTTCTTGACTGCGTTTCTTCAGTCCAGAAGAAAAAATGACATGTTTCACCACGTACCCGTCATTATAGTCCCATAGAAAGAGTTTGTGATCAATCGAAATCCAAACACGTTCAATTTCTGGCATTAACCCCATGTGAGAAGTGACGCTTGCACCTGATTATGTGTGAGCACTAGAATTAATAAATTCTTGAAGGTGCGCACTGTCATAGTATTGGAAGAGACCCTCGGGGATTCCTACGAATCTTCTCTTCTGGTAAGGAACTCGAATATCATCGGGGAACACGCTATACGAGGCAGACGCCGCTGGAAAGTATTAGAAAGAGGGAACGTGTACGTGGTAGTGAGTTCGTACGAGTGTTCAGGGCGTCACCGATGTCGGGGATAATTTGGGCATCCTTGGTGATTTGATCGAGTAAGACTCTGCTTGCGTTCTGAAGAGATGCAAGGTCGACTGGAGTGGATTTCGCAGGTAGCGGCTGGCGACCGGAGGAGGGTATCTTTGTACTATGAGAAGAGGCGAAAAGAGAGGCCATATGACAAAGTTAAAAGGAAGTACAAGCTTTGGTACAAGCTCAACTTGTGTTCAAGGAGTCTAACTACAACGCAAACAGCGCGCGCGTTCAAATCTTTTCAACACGTGACCCTAAGTTCTCACGGGTGCCAAAATTAAATTGGTTTTGACTTCGCTGCCAACCTCCGAAGGCCTCATGCATGGCCGCCTTTCCTTTCCAAAAAGGCACCGACTCTGATTTTATTCAGAGGAATGTTGTTGAAAAGATTTATTCTTCGGACTTCGTCTTTGAACTACCTCCATTGAGCGACGCGGCTTGGTCTTCCATCTGCAACAATTCTGCGGAACGAGATCGTCTCGAGTTTGTTGGAGATGCTTTAATGAGTGGTGCTGTGTCCGAAGACCTATACAGGATCAGAGTCCAAGGTTCACCCGGCTTCTACACGGTCGGGTTTTTTTCGACCTACTCTCTCCCATTCATTTACATAAACAAATAACCTTAGAACGCGCGAAGTGCCCTAACTGCCAATTCCACTTTTGCTCATCTTATGCACAGGCTCGGCCACCACAATATGTGCGATGCAGTCAAGCCTGCTGGTGATGCCTTCGAGACCATCATTGCCGCCTTCCGAAACGAATCCAGCGCAGAGGCTTTTCAACAATGGTTTCGAGACAACTTTACGCAATTGATTCACGCCGCTTGTGCCGCATATGATTCATGGTAAGGACGACGCCCCCCACACGTCTCACTTTTAGAATGGTGTCCACAGGACGCACTCGTCAAAGCCAAGATCAAAAGGTAGTGGTCGGAACGTCAAGCAACGACTCCTGGACAAAGCAAAGCACCGTCAGAAGGCTGAGAAACGTGCGCTGGGACTATTGTAATCTTGGCCCTTGAGTTTGCCCATATAACATATTCTTAGACCTTATCAGAAAGCCACAGGAACGCCGCCACGGCAGAGCTTCAGTCCGGCCATCCGCATTACGGAGAGGCTCCCGAGCTCAAGTTACAGTTATCGACCTCACGACTGATAGTGATTGGGAAGATGAAGACGAAGTGGAGGCAATACTCTCGGATCCAATTGCACTTGTTAGTTCTCAACGGAATACGACATTGACTATGATTATTCTCAAGTTTTATTTTCAGAATACTTCTCTGAGAGTACCGAGAGAGAGCCCCGCTTCCTATCCAAAGCAAGCCTTGCAATCGATCACTCGCTCGTCTATGGCTGCTTCCTGTTCTCGGACACATCGGGGAAAGTCTGATTTTACAGATCCCATACCACTAGCATGCACCTTGAATCCAACCATTTTTGGACAGCCCCTCATGTTGGGAAGCGCCAAAGACCCAATCGTCGTAGATTGAACATTATCGAATGAGTCTTGACAGGACGGGGATAATATGCATTACAATACAACGAAACCTAGGTGTACTGGCGGCCGTCTCAAACGCCCTGATCAATTCCATCGACCACGCTTGTACTTACTATCTCCTCTCCCCCTATTATTAAACCTGGCGGTATTGCTATTGTACGAGGAAATTTGTGGTTGTGACCTTTTCTTGCTGGAGGAAGGTGTCGCAGTAACCTCCAGAGATTGATAACCAACTTTCTTGCATTCCGCGTCAAAAGCTTGAACGAGGTGACCAAAATCAACATTGACCATGCTGCCGAAAAGAGCGTGACTCGTTGACCATTTATTTGCTGTCAGGCGAGGAGATGTAACACCGAAGGCCATCCGGGCCAACAACCGCGGGTCGTCGCGAATAGGACATGCGTCGAGGACGGCTTGTATTTGTTTGGGATGGACGAGCGTTGGCGGCTTCAGAGTGAATTCGACTGATTGGCCAGTTATACAGAATGTGCAAGATCCACATGTGCCGTTAGGAACTGCATCATCGTTTCCGAAGTGCTTGGCCAAGTTGTGGGCAAGACCTAGAGTGTCATTGTCAGGCTACAAGATCTCAAGAGATCAGGCAACTTACAGTCGTCATCGGTAGCAAACGCAATGACTTGTCGTAGCTTTTCGACAGAGTCCTCCTCTTGCTTCAACATACGCGTATGCATTTCATCTGCCAGTGCTCTGATACTTCCAGCCGTCTTTTCGAATGGCTTCAATAACGTATAACGCTATAATTCAGGTCCGTGAGTGAATCACAAAGATTCCTATTAAACACTCTCTTACTGCTCTGACTTGAGAAGCCTTAACTTCAGCACTACCATCAAGTTCCCAGTTACTGATATGTCTTGCCATGTCAGCCCTGTCAACGCCGGCTCTTGATGCAGCATCTACAATATCAACCTAAAGTGACCATCAATAACTGGACATCTCGAAAACGCAAAGTCACCGACTTCATGTTTGCCAGTTACACCTTTTCGCCGCCAGTATGTTCTGATCACTTTTCCGATTTGACTATTGTCAGAGAAAATCCTACTGCTATCCAGGGGAGTTATTTCATAGATCGAGTAAAAGGGAGTTATCGCCCGTATGTAGCGATGGTCAAGCTCAAGATGCGCATAACATAACCCCAGAACATTGGCCTACACATACCCTGAATATAAGGAGGTTCAGGGTAAGCGTGCCTTAAGACCTACTCGAATATCATAGCTAGATGGGGGAATATGAGCAGCGCCATGATGAGGGGTGACACAAACACAGACTCTTTCCCTTGCTTATAGTGGTTAAAGTCAAGAGTTCTATCTGGTGCAGGCACTTTCGTAGCAACTTCCTGAAGCCAAAGTTCAAGGTCTTGTTTAGAGCATGTGTCGCCACGACAAAATCCTTCCAAAGTTGGAATGTCTAGAGAGGAAAGGAACATAACACAGGTGGATACCATTCCATCACGCCCGGCCCTTCCTATCTCTTGGCTATAGTTTTCGAGGGATTTTGGCATATATAGATGAATGACCTAATTGAGGTAGAAGTATCTGTCATACACCGGACGGACGGACGGCACACATACTTGTCGGATATCGGCTGAGAAAAGGGTTTTCATTAAGTCGAAATCAAGGAGATGAGCTAATGTCATTACCTTTGTCAATACCCATGCCAAAGGCAATGGTACATACCACAACCCCATCCTTAGATCCCATGAATGCTATCTGGACCTTTTCTCGCTGCTCACTGGGCAATCCAGCATGATAAACCATAGCATCAATCCCATGGGGCATCAAATAATTCGCAACCTCTTCTGTCTGCTTTTGAAGGGTGACATAGATAATTGATGGACCTGTCCTCGTTTTGAGGAGTGGAACAACACGGTTGATTTTTTCGTCCAGTGTTTCAGCAACCTCAATTTTGAGGGAAAGACTAGCAATGAATTAGACCAACGGAGATCCACATATGGGGTAGGGTTGAACCAACTTTGGGCGAAAAACGGGCGTCGAGAAAACACCCTCCTTAGCAATAAGGAAAGAACTGCAGATATCAGCTGACACAGACGGTGTAGCTGTGGCAGTTAGGCAGAGTACACGCTCTACATCTAACTCCTCAGCGAAGCGAGCTATCTTGAGGTAGTCCGGACGAAAACTGGCGCCCCACTAGCACATAGATGTTGTGCGAAGTTGAAACCCACTGGTGGAAATGACAAACCTGAGAGATACAGTGCGCCTCGTCGACTGCAAGCAGCGATATTTTCACCTGAATCATCATATTGACAAAACCCTCGTTGTTTAGCCTGTTTCCTATGGTTTAGAATGGCGACAGCCGGATGTTCAGAAGAATGTACACCTTTCAGGGGCGACATATAAAATTTTCATTTTCCCCGCCAGTACCTCTTCCTTGATCCACTTGGACCGCCCAGGAGGCTGCGTACTATCGAGACTAGCCGCGTTGACTCCGCGGGAGACAAGGGAATCGACTTGGTCTTTCATCAAGGCAATTAACGGCGATATTACCAACGTGAGGCCCTGTTAAATGGGGTTGTAAAATAAATATATAGACACGAAATATGATTTGTGACTCACATCGAGACACAGTGCTGGAACTTGGTATACAAGACTCTTTCCACCTGAAAGAGGTGGGATTAAGTAAAAAGTCTGTGTCAATGCAAGAATAAACACACCTCCAGTCGGGAAAACAACCAAAGCATTTTTGTTTTCGACGATCAGCCGAGAGATTGCCTCAAAAACGCAGTGTCAGCCTCGTCAACATGATAAGTAGTAGAGGAATCGGATTGGTGCACGACTCCGACACTTTCAATTCTCACCTTTTCTTGAGAGAGGCGAAAAGACTGAAAGCCAAACACGTCCTTGAGGACTTCCCGTGCTTTTTCCATGTTAACTTTGAAGGTGCCACTTATGTAAAGGGGTGAGGAAAAAAGTAAAGACGCGTTGTTCGTGCATTATGGCATAGTCACGTGATGGCTCAATGGAATTATATTTTACTATGTATTTGCAAAACATTGCAGAATATAATACATTAGAGGTTTGAACGGAATAGATAGATATTCAGGCACAAACTCGGTTCAGCGAGACAAAGGGATACGACGCAGTCGCGATCAAAGAACGGTCAGAAATGTTCCTAGAGAAAAGGTCAAGTCAATAGGCAAATATTGGGGGACACAACTTACCTTTGCAAAAGTGAACTCAACATTAGAGTTGGTGTGGAAGACGGTGGCATCCTTGATCGCCTTAGCAAGCGCACCAGGTCCGCAGAAATATGTCTATATACGGGGGAGGGGGTTGAGGGTCAGCGATCAAACTTCGGATGATGGCCTCATACAGCAACTTTGGTTTTTAACTGGGATGTGCTTCCAGGAAGATATTGTCCTCCCTCAATTGCTTGACTCATTTTTCCATAGATAGTCATCCAATCAGGACGTCCAAACATCGTGCGCGAGCGTAAGAGGGTGAGGGGATCGTATTCGGCACCAGCGTCATTGACAGCGATGTTCCAAAGCATGTCCTCGTTGATCTTTTGCGTTAGGTACACGTTGATACGCAAAAAATTGGCTGATGAGAAGAAGAAAAAAACATAAAATTTGGAGACCAGCCAAAACGTGCAACTCACGATTAGCTTGGGCAGCCTCGACTTCCTGAAGCAAGGACTGGAACCAACCAAACGAAGGTGCATCTCGACAGACCCAAAAGAATTCAACCCGACGCAGGGAACCAAGTTTGCCCTTTTTCTGCCTATACCAAATATGCTTAAGGATGGAGGCAAAGGGGGTAACACCTTCATCGGCGTAAATCACAATCCATTCAACTCGCTTCAAACACTCACCGATACCAGCACCAATTAAAATAGCTACTTCAGCCCCAAACACATCCTCCACTGGAGCACCATATGGACCGTCAATGCGAACGGCTGGAAGTGTAATTGAAGAGCCAGCTGGATCCAATTCCACGTAGTCACCTCGAGACATGCCTGACTTCTCGTCCTTTTCAGCCCCTTTCATGGCAGCCTGAGTCATTGAAGCAACAACGGACGGTCCCACACCCAGGCGGTCTCCCAGACCTCGAGTGAAATCACCAACTTGGCGGATATGGATAGAAACGTAGGGATCTTCAGGCGCTGATGTGATAGTAAACTGCGGCATTTTGTCAAGCACCATTTCAACGAAAATTAGGTACAAATTGTGCGTACCGGATGCCACTGGAAACGGGACAGTTCTGGGATCTGGATGAAAAGCCATTGACCAGCCGTATATTTGAAGCTGGGTTTGATGATACGCAATTCCATGGCGCCTGATGCAAAAGACTCTAAGACCTCATCCTTAGCATTAGATGAAACACGCACCGCTAGGATGAACAAGAACTTTAGATAAGCGCGTCGCTCGCCGTGCACGTATCTCTCTCCAGACCCTCTCTCCAAAGTAGATGATACCAGGCCAAATGATGAACCGCCAACTAAGGTATCCGAGACAATGCTCTGTGCTATAGAACGGGAAGGTTGGGATGTCATCTGGGTCGACGGAGTCGCGAACGAAGCATCCTGTCGCGTGCGTGTATAGGGCAAGCATAAAAAAAAATGCAAGGTGATGGGTATACCAGAAAGCTTCAAAGCATTGCTGACGAATCTTTTGATGTGCAGTCGAATACATGAGAACCATGATTAGAAGCATAAAGTGCCCAGTAATACCACCCGGCTGGGTGTAATGGATCTGGAGTGCGGTTTGCTTGCGAATCTCTGCACAGGGGTCAAGCTGTAAGTAAATAAGAAACGGGGAAGACCTTACGAGTAAGTTCAACGTTGATGAAGTTGACATAATGAGCGGTAGTATGAACCATAGCCCAGAAAGCTAGGGAATACGCGACTTGGCGATGGAACCAGATGTTTTCGTCGGCTGGAAATGCCCACGTTAACTTGGGACGAATAATTCGGATAATGTTGCGAAGCATTGGAAGAAGAATGAGGCCGCCATCGAATGCAAGAACGAGACCTGCACCGCGAGATGTCCAAACAGAGTATTTCAATGTGTTAAGACCAGCCAATCTCTGGTTAGTTGCCTGTAGAGAAAATTAGCACCACTTGAATAGCATGCAAGGATACGACAACACACCTGACTATACCATCCATATATAAAGAGCGACAGATGAGCGCCATAGAAGAGGATGTTGAAGGCAAGACGGCGTGGGACCATAAATTCCCTACGGAACCAGCTTTCACCCATAATTGTATGATAAATGGACCAGCCAGGGAAAAGAAAAATGAGATATTACTGCAGGAATGTACGGAGAGAAGAAAGAAACAAAGGAGAACGAAAGAGAGTGATGGAACTGGGAATCGTGAGCTGAGTTTCAACGCTTCTTTTGTACAATGACACCGTGACCATGACGATGCCCTGAAAATCCGTGATACACTACCAACGACTCAGGCTCCTAAAACCAGCCGCTCGCCTCGCTCACAAGAGCCCCTTCATATTTATGCGGGGGACGAGATTTGATGTGTTATGTAATAGAATCAATGTACAAACAAATAAAACGAAGGGCTCAAGCTCGCGAGGGAGCGGCTGGCAAAACTGTCGTCGGCCATCCCCGAAATCCTTGATTAACCCTAACATTGGGTTCAGCGGCACGAGCACGTGCAGAGCTGACACATCAAGTAACACTGTGACTGCAAACACTGCGCGAGGGTGCGGCTATGCACGAGGGTGTGCACTGCTGCGTTAATGCTGCGATTCTTGACTGCAACCTGTGGATCTCTGATTTCTATCAGCAAGAGGGTGATGAGGTATTAAATTACTTGACTGCGTATGATACTGTACTGTACTCGAAAACTATAAAAGGCCTAAGATTCACGAAGGATTGAACACATACTATCTAACAATGGTGAACACACTGAATACAAACCAAATCAAAGGTATCCTTAATGCTTTCAAAGACTTTGAAATCACTCCACTCCAATTCTTTCACGGGCTTTTAGGAACAAAAATATTTGAGGACCATCCATGATCCGACGACCCTATCCCGCACGGACATTTCCCAAACTTGATTTGCACCAGGTCGCGTATCTCTTGTACTGTCCATTCGCGTGGAGGAGGAGAGCTTATGCCGGAGCTATTAGCAGGCGCAGCTGTAGAGCTCATGTCGTATTAGATATGTTATGGAATTTTTCTATCTATTAACTCGAGCGTGACGACGCGCCTCTGCACGTGCTCGTGTCGCTGAACCCAATGTTAGGGTTAATCAAGGATTTCGGGGATGGCCGACGACAGTTTTGCCAGCCGCTCCCTCGCGAGCTTGAGCCCTTCGTTTTATTTGTTTGTACATTGATTCTATTACATAACACATCAAATCTCGTCCCCCGCATAAATATGAAGGGGCTCTTGTGAGCGAGGCGAGCGGCTGGTTTTAGGAGCCTGCCAACGACTCAAAAATTAAAGTAGACTTCATTCTTCGTATCGATACGCAACCATCGCCTCAATACGATGCACGTCCGTGCTGAAGCTTCGCATTTTAACCTGCTGGCTTTTGCTCGCCTCGATTGCCAGCGGGTCCGTATCCACCCATTCTCCGGCAGGCACATCTGCAGAATCCGATGTGTACGCTAGGATGTTGAAGACTGTTGGTTCGTGGATGACAGGAAGATATGTCACCATCGAAATAATTTGTTTGAGAATTGCGCGTATTTCAGATTGGATTTCAGCCTCAGGCTTGGGCACTTGTCTAACTTGTCATCAACACTATGTTGCACCAACATCAACATAACATGCTTACGGTTCTGAGGAATCTGCTGGTGGCTCTACCAACTTGATATCAAATACCCATCGTTCAAGCGGTATCCGCCCATCCTTTGAGATGATGGCAAGCACGAGTTGTGTGACAGAGCCTATAAGGAGCCACTCTATCAAATACCTTCAGCCTATGTGTGCATCTGAATAATCGACTCATTTACTCTGGACTTGTTTCAAAATTCTGAGAACAAATCTGAGCCTCGCCCCCACTGACAGCACTCGAGGTCGCTCACCTATCCAGATAGTTTTCCAGTGCGAGATCTTGGGTGACTAAGACAGTCTGTCCATATTTCTTGACCATATGGAAGTCGTCCGACGGGTATACCTCGCGTTGGAAAAGGATGCTTTTGACCGATGTCAGTGGTACTTATGAGGGGAGGAGTGGACAAAATTAAGGACGTATTGACTGCGTATTTGAAGAACTCTGTGACCAGAGTCGTAGAGCCTTTGAGAGTGATTGCTTGCCTGTTTGCTTGTTTCGAAGCCATTGCTGAAGTGTAATTCTTGGCGTAAGTAATTCAAGTGTAAGTAATTGCTGAGTTATGTATGATTCCGAGTCGCGCTCAAAACGCGACTTGAACGTATCACGTGCCACGTATCACCTCTTCTCAGATATGTCAGTCGCGACGCCGCCAACATCGTCACAATCCCCCGTAGCACCTTCTCCAGCTAATGTTCAAGATCCAAGCTCAAGCGCCTCCGCTGCAGAGAAACTTGTTCTTGAATATCTTCGTGCGCGTGGCCACACTGCCGCCGAAAAGGCATTCTTGGAAGATCTCGATGGTGCTACTCCAGACGATAAAGGAAAGCAATCAGAAACTATTGGCGTTGATGACTTGGTCAAGGCTCTTGCAGTTTTTGCTCAAAAGCCATCTCGTCCGGGGGAGAATATATTGAAAGACTCTTCGAACGTCTTGCAAGAGCTCACAGCCATGGGCAATCCGGTGAACATACAAAGTCTCATCGCCAGTATTGGTTCAGTTGGTGCAGAGGAGCTTCTTTCGCTGGATCCTACGGACAAACAGGAGGGCTTTCGAGAGCTTGAAGCATGGGTGGATGGATCGCTCGACATGTATCGAGTGAGTCGTCGCATGGCTGTTCAATATGCACCAGAAATAAACCTGTCTTTAGCCGGAATTCAGGCCTATATTGTTTCCCATTTTTTGTCATTTTTATCTCGACTTGATTCAACATGGTTTTAAGGATGCGGGTAAGTTCTCAATCGTGACATTTTCCCCCACAGCTCATGTAGATTCTGGTCTAGCGCTCCGCTTCTACAAGACATTTTCCTCATCGTTGTCGTCATCTCATCATGCAATGCTTCACCATTTATCTACCCTTCTTCTTCCGGCACATGTTCAAAACGATGAATTAGCTCAACGCTTTCGAAACGAGAAGTACGCAGTTCGGATGAGCCGTTCAGGATTTGGCCTGCTTGTAGGGTGGCTCACAGAAGGCATTGGTGGTGAAGCGACTGGTTCTGGTGACGGATTTTCAGGTGAAAGAGGAAAACGAGGCCGAGCATCAGTCATGCGGGTCGTGAACAATCATCTCCGTTTCGATGGTAAATGGCACATTTTGGTGTACTCTAGCCGGTGTTTACTTGAAATTCAGTCACTTCATCCAACCCAACCTCTGTCTCGCCGCACGCATGGGAGGAGTCGACGGGGCTTCTTTCCTCTTTGATTCCCCAACCAAGTGGCAATAGAATAAATCTAACAAACCCGCAAGCATTCAACTTTAGTAAAGGCGATCTCAGGCTTGGACCTGCGCCAATCTCGGAGGAGCTAAGAGCTGAAACTGAGCGCGTTTTGAGAGAGCAGGCCATGCTTGATCGGGACACTACGCAATTTGACGTCCAATTTCCGAGACCTGCGATCGTCCAAGGCCAGACTGCCCCAAACGAGACGGACCTTCTACCGCGGCCTCCAAATTTCAAGACAATTGATGTTGAGCGTGAAGTAAACGCAGTGAGGGATGCAAGGAAGCGGATTCGGCTGGAGCCTTCTGTCCTGCATAACCTAGACATTAACTCGCCTCAAGCTAGCGCATTGAAAGCTCGCGCGTTACCCAGCATATGTGCCTACACTTTGCACGATGTCGCGGAAGGGTAAGCATTCTTGACTGATGTCAAAATTTGACAAATTCAACCACCGTCAGGGCGCCTTGCTGTACATTTTCTCCAGATACATCGTTGCTTGCTGCGGGTTTTGCAGAGAGTTATATTCGTCTTTGGAGCCTCAGGGGCGAGAAACTCGAAGGTCTGAGAAGCGATTTTTCCTCCAGTTCGATCAAAGATAGTACGTGGCTTCACCTCGTTAATCTTTTGCGGTTAACCTTTTCGTACTTAGGCTCGTCGCTGCAGAAGATCAGAGAGAAGAAAGGAAGTACAACCCGTAAACTGATAGGTCACAGTGGACCCGTATATTCCGTTTCATTCGATCCCCTAAGTGGGTCAGCAGCACCTCCGAAGTACCTTTTGTCCGCATCTAGCGATGCGACCGCACGATTATGGTCATTGGATACCATGACCAACATCGTTGCATACCGTGGCCACGAAAATCCCGTCTGGGATATCAAATGGAGTCCAATAGGCATCTACTTTGCGACTGCCAGCCGAGATCGAACTGCTAGGCTTTGGTCAACAGATCGAACATCGTGTTTGAGAATATATTCTGGCCATTTGAGCGATGTCGATGTACGTAGTGTTCCTTTGCATTTTAGATGGTTAACTTAACGCGCATTTCAGTGCATTCAGTTTCATCCTAACTCTTTATACCTTGCGACAGGTTCGAGTGACTGGACAGCGCGCCTGTGGGACGTACAGCGAGGATCCTGTGTCCGCGTGTTCATTGGGCATCAGGGCGCTGTTTCGTCTTTGGCGTTGAGTCCGGATGGACGTTATCTAGCAACCGCAGGTCATATGGCCCCCTCCCTTGTACTTGAAAGGCCGTTTGCTGATCTGCATCATAGGCGAGGATCTTGCCATCAACCTCTGGGATGTCGGATCTGGGAAGCGAATTAAAAAAATGACCGGCCATTCGTCATCGATTTACTCACTCGCTTTCAGTGCCGAGTCTTCTTTGTTGGTCAGTGGTGGCGCAGACTGGACAGTTCGGTGCTGGGATGTGAAAGGTCCTGGTGGCTTGCGGGCGAAACCGCGTGAGAATGGGATCGCAGACAACGGCAGTCGGTCGTATAAGGAAGAAGAAAGCCTTGAAACGTATGTCGTCGAGTCTTGTGCTGGAATTTATTACTGACATCTGGTTTTCTAGGACGGACCTTCTGTCCACATTCCCGACGAAAAGAACACCCATAACAAATGTACAATTTACTCCACGGAATCTGTGTCTAGTTGGTGGAACATATTTGTCACCCGAGTCTAGATAATATATGTATAATTCTTTGTGCAGAAAGTGCTATCCTACGTTCTTGGCCTGCTCAGACAGGCGAAAACCTGCCCTTCTTATGATTCTTGAATATTGCCAAGTTAATCCTCATTCGGCTGTCCTTATATGGTTAGCCATATAACCTCTCACGAAGCTGGATACTCACATTCCTGAGATGGAGATGGCAAGAAGAGAGGGTCCCTCACCTGTGAGACGGATGCTGAATCGTTCGTCGAATCAAGGGATCGCGATTCCTGTGAAGATCCGAATTCAAAAGTTTCTGTTTCGTCCAAACCACCGTCCACGTCCTCCAGCAAGCCGGTTTCAGTGCCGTCTTCAGTGCCGTCCTCATCTTCCGATGAAATACCGTCTTCGGTCGAATCGTCATATCCTGCCGATCCAGACGAGCTCTGGGAACTCTGAAAGTCTTGATGTCCCTGTGAAAAGCTGCCATCCTCTTCTTCGATCTGGCAACAACATGAATGAAAGTAATAACACTAATTCGCAAGACTGACAGCGTTCTGTAAATCCTTTACCGCCCTATCATCCTGTTCTACCTCGGCATCATGGAAGGCAGCTTCGTCCGGATGAGCGAGTTGTGAAGCGTCACCAAACAAGTTCTCCAAGTTGTAATTGAAGCGTGGAGTGGCTCGAGTAAGCATTGTAGAAATGTCCTTGAAGACATTTTGAATGCCATCGAGTTCTTTTATATGAAGGCAATAGCCACCGCCAACATAAAGGGATAAAGACCAAAAAGTTGAGGAAGATGAGAGAAAGAGCACACGACTCGAAGCTCCAAAATAGATTAAAGCACGTGATGTCTAATTGGAATCGCGAGTGTTGCACATTGAAAAGTCAACAGAGGTTGTTACACAACATCATTATCGACACTCGCCGCTGCAAGGTATATAAATTCATTGCTTCATTAAATATTGTGAGCTTGATACTGAGACTCTAAACTCGATCCACATAACGCTGACAGCTCCCCACACTGGCAGATGGACGAATCTATGGACGTCGACGTCGCCACCAATAACCCTCATCCTGACATTCAGGATACTAGCAACAACCATCCAGAGCTTGTTGTTACTCAGGGTAAGAAACGCTGCATTGCCATTCTCACTTCAGACTTACCGTCGCACACTCCCAAGCTTCATCCTCTCGCGACAATTTTCGCGATATTCAAGTCAAGGTGCACATACGAAGACCAGACAGAGACTCTTGGGTCTATATGGGTCGAGGGCTCGTTACGCAGGAGGTCACTGGTCACTCTTCTCGTGTTGGTGAGATTCAATGCCTCTCAACACGACTTGAACGCCTGCTTACATGTGGCCACTATACGTTCAGTGGTTCGGACTGTTTCCACTGGGAAAATCATGGCCAGTTTTGGAGAAGTAAGTTTCATTTGATGTATCCTTGAAGAAGTAGCTCAGGTGAATAGTCCTCGGACATCCAGGCGGAGAAGCGGGGAAACTTTGTTGTAATTGGTTGTGTTGAAGGATCACGCGTCGTGTCTTGGTCCTTGAACGTATGTTTCTTTCATTTCATCCCGGATATTCATTTACATCACATTTTTAGGCTCTAAACAACTCTGAAACACTACGTCTCTTGGCAAGCATTGAGCTCGCCTGCTATCGTTGCAAGCAAGCCCTAGTGGACCCCCGTCTGCATAGTAAAGCACGGCGAAAGGTAGAACGGGTTATTAAAGATGACAGGCGAAGGAGGCACCGCCGACGCAAAGACCAGGAAGCCATGATCGATGCTTTCGCAAAACAGAATTTGAGCACTGAACAGGTGCCTCTAGAAGCTGGGCCCCCCATTGAATCATGAAGGCTATCCCAGGAACGTGGACATTATCGGAAAGATTTGTAGGGTTGACTGTTTGTAATGCTAGACCTAGTTTGAATCATACTGGATGCCTCTGTATTACCCTCACGATTTGGGCCCACCTAGGAGGCGTTGTGTAAAAGATCTCAACAGCGTTCAATCATTACAACGGTCCACTATAAGTCAGGGGTATTGAACGGGTATACACAGAAACGTTGTCAAAAATAATGGTCCCAGAACAGGTAGGCACAAATAAGCCGTCAAACCTTCCTGCCCTTTTGAGTGACCACGGTCCGCGAGGTTGCGGCAGACAAGCCAGCATCATTTGACACCGATAGACCTGGTATTGGTGCCCGACTCTCCGAATATTGTGGAGGAAGTTCCACCGGCAATTCCATGGTCTCCTCGATATCTGTGTGCAAAATGACGCGACGCTGATGGGTCTTCCCAGTGCTCGATGAAGTAGCCTGAGATTCAGAGCGTACCGTGGTGTCTTCGGTATGATCTGCCATTCCCCCATAGACTGAGCTGTACGTGCTGAAACTACTAGTTGGTCGGCCATCTTGGGGTGCCTGTGGTAGGTAAGTGGACGCAGTAGAAGGCGCTCCGTATTGTGCGGGGTCTTGAACCCCTGGAAATTGTGGATTGGTATCCGTTCCATCGAACTGATGGGGGTTATGAGTTCCCAAACGTTGGTGAGTATTCGGGTTGAGACCCGGAGCGTTACTGGCGTTGTGATGGGAGGTCATGCTTATCGCTGCCCCATACTGCTGAGGGGCAATAGAACCGCCGTATTGCTGGGGAACGTTCGGAGCACCAAATTGTTGATGGGCATTAGGCGCACCAAATTGCTGAGGAGCATTCGGAGAAAACTGCTGCTGAGACGCGTTAGGCGTACCGAATCGTTGGGGAGCGTTTGGATCATGAAACTGCAGGGGCACATTAGAATTATCGAACTGTGGCGGACTGTTCGCCCTCCCGAACTGCGATGCTAGTGGTATGGTTGTGCTTGCGTGCTGTGCGGGGGTTGTTGATAAGAAAGGTGCGCTGTTATGGGGTGAAACCTGAGGAGCGAGGGCAGCCGGTGTATACCCTGCTGGAAGAATGAAGGGGTTGGGGCTGGATGGCCTCACAGGATCGTAAGTGAAGTCAACCTTTTGATTGGGACGGTATCCTGATTTGGCGCGTCGGTTTCTGCTGAAACAGAAGAAGAGGAAAGCAGCGATCCCAACAAGGGCAAACGCTCCAACAGCTGCTCCAATGATTATTCCGATTTTCGACCCGCCCCGGGATGTCCCGTTATTGTTTTGACCTGAATTAGATTTGCTTGTTTGTGAACTGCGCGAGGTGGAGGTCGTTCTACTTGATGTGGCAACAGCGGTGGTCAGGCAGGAGTTATTGTTCGTCAAACCAACGACCTTGATTGGCGAGGTACCCCCATTTCGGCCTTGTGAATCGATCATAGAGAACGCGACTGAAGTTCCTGCAGTCAAATTGGCTATCCATGAGAAACTGCTCCCCGTAGAAGGATTGAGGACAAATGAACTCCCCAGAGGAACAAAGGCCTAGAGCAGTATGCGGTTAGAAAAATAACAGGAGGCGATGGAGAACGAGACGTACGGTGATGGTGATTGGTTGTATGGCTCCATCATATTGCGTGAAAGGATAAGGCCTTTTGTTAGGTAAATTCCCAAATAAAACTATAATGAATGACGGACGCACTGGCACTGCTGGAGGTCGCTGTCGAGCGAAAAAAAGAAATCAACTCCTGGAAAGCAAATTTAAAACCTTTTTAGATGCGGCGGAGAAGACCAGGTCATACCTGGATCAGTAGTATTACATTGACCCGCTCCCTGGGGTGGGCCAACTGTCAAAAGATCAGAGATTCCACCAGCAGTGACCCCCGTCGCGTCAGACATGCTGAGCATCAAACGTTGGTTTTGACTGAAAAGGAGAGGGGTAGAGAAGGATCCGGAGTTTCCTTGGTAGGCGCTCGATGGGATACTAAAGGTGCGAATTGTACCACCTGGCTACAGAACAATCAGTCTGTTTAGGGGCACTGAAACGGAGCAACGCACCGGTATAATCAACAACTGAAAAGGTGGTTGACCACCTATGATATTGAGGACAGCTGGATTATTCTTTCGCATGCGAGAGTGAGTGGGTTGACGCACCAGTCCATGTGACGGCTATGTTCTGACATTGGGAGGGAGTGCTGGAGGTGAATGTGAATGCCTCCGCTCGTGTCGATGCACTCAGGGCGAGCGCAACGCACGAGAAATAAGACCACGTCGAAGGCATGCTGGGTCACCTCAAAGAACGAAGAAAACAAGCAACTCAAGAACAGTGAGTGCTTGATTCAAATGGACCCTGTCAACGCACTGCCCAGGCGACAGCGTGCCTGTCCACCTTATAAATGTATCTGATTTCTACATCATCGTGGTTTGCGATGATAGTAATTCATGTTGTCAGTGAAGGGGTGCAGCGTTGAACCCAAGAAAAATGTGGAAGTTCTGATTTCAAAACTGAAATCTGTACCCAGCTGGACTATCAACAAGTGCACCAACACCGACCAACATACAGACAGGCTTCGTGTACAAACACAATAGATATATAATAAATGAACCTGAGAATTTCGCAACGAAAGAGCGGTTCCCCAAACATGGTAGTACAAATAGATGTCTGCTATGATTTGCGTGATTCAGTCGCAGAATCTGGTGAAGGGTTGTAACGCGAAGATAAATGAGTAGGGTTCCCAACGGCGTGGCGTTCGGAATATTGTGGAGGAAGTTCCACCACACCCTCGTCATTAGGAGGTGGAAGAATATCATCAGCATCGGTGTGAACGATGAAGCGCTGTGGCTTGTATGCGTTCACACCAGCCATGGAGGCTTTCCGTTGTGCGGTAGACATAGAATCATTGGACGTCGCTTGCTCGGATCTCTGGACCGAAAATGGTCCGTATTCTGCGCTGGACAAAACGGGGGGGCCAGAGGAATTAAATGGATCAGCCACAAGAGAGTCTGATGGCGAGTAAAACTGAGAAAAAGCACGGTGGGATTGCGACGGTGGGAGCGGGGAATCGGCAAAGGGATCGGCATCGTGAGGGAGAGTACTGTTGGGTGAATACGGATAATGGGCGATGGATGACGCACTGGTATGTGAGGAATATGGATAATGTGTGGTAGGCGTTGCATCACAGTGATAGGGACGAAAGGGGGCGTTGGTATGTGGAGAAAATCCGTACGGAGTCGCGTCGAGAGGATGACCAGGATCGTGACTAAGATCCACATCAGATTGCAGTCGACGTGAAGGCTTTCGGAAATCGCCACCTCCTGTATCGAAACTACCTGACCGTTTCCTCAAAAAGAAGAGGCCCAAGGTGACGACAACAGCCAGGAAGAGAAGGGCACCGATAACGGTGCCTGCGATTGCCCTTATTGGAACGCCTTTCGTGGGGGTGGGAGAAGGTGAGGAGGATGAGCCTGCCGTTGAGTGAACTCCTTTGGTCTTTGATGTTGGAGCACTTGAGGTAGAAGACGGCGACAAACTGTTCAGGCAAGTGTTGTCATCTGTAGCCCCGACGATCTTGATGTCAGAGCTACCTCCTTGATTTCCCAAAGCATCAGTCATGATGAATATCATTGACGTTCCCTGCATTACATTCGCAGTCCAGCTGAACGAATTTGATCCAACTGGTGGGTTCAGCACAATGGAAGTCCCCGATGGAATCACGGCCTAAGAAATTGTAAGATTCAAGACTGATGACTGAGGCACGGGACTCACCATGATGGCGACCGGTTGAACCGCAGTGCGATAATTGCTGAAGACAAAAGGGCTGATCGACTTGCGTAAGTAACTTGAAATCCAGTGAACACTACAAGCAGTTTACCGGCATTGCTGCAATGCTAGATTGAGTTCGAAAGCAAACGCGATACCTGAGGACTCGGCGTTAGATTTACTTTTAAAAACCAGCACTACATGCTTACCTGAATCGGTTGTATTGCAATTCCCTCCTTGGGACGCTCCTACAGACATAACATCTGTCGTTCCACTTGCTTGAAATCCTGTTGCATCGGACATAGTGAGGACGAATTTTTGACCAGCGGGTAACGCGAGAGGAAAAGCATAGGATCCCTGTCCGCCGCTGAACGAGGTAGTAGGGATTGATATATTGCGAGGTGTGCCAAAAACCTGGATCATAAGTGGGCAAATACTGTGCGTGCTTGTGTAAGAGCTCCTACTGGAATAATTAACAACTGGAATGGGCCAGTTCCACCTGCGATGATATCAGGATGATTGTCAGTGTTCATCTGTAATATGTATGAATGATAATATATCAGACCAGACCACGATATGCTGAGGTTGTCGCATTCCGAGGGTGTCCCAGCAGTAAAGCTAAACGCGGTAGCGAAGGTGGAGAGAGAGATCAGGAACACGACCTGAGTGAAAGGAGCGAACATTGTGAAAATAAAGATGGAAAAGGAGAGGACAAAAAGAGGGGAAGTACGACAACGACAGGGGCAAAGGGACTCAATGAAACAACAACCTTCGCAACGACGACGTTAATTTTAAATTCCCACTCAACAAATCATTTCACATCGGAATCAGTTGCTCAGTTCTCGTCCAACTCGCGATACTTGTTCGTATGATTTCCGGAGCGGCGTAGGATATCTGTTGGACGATTGTCGTATTTTTTTGATCTGATGCCTGGCTTTGCTCGACGTCGCTCATGCTCCCTCTTGCCACCCCGGAAACAAGGATCTTAAAGGCCTCGAGAGTCCCTACATCGAATACCGGAACGAAGGTCAATCTGAAAGAAACTTCACAACGTTGACTTGGCGGCCTGGCTGTTGGATTTCAAGGCAAGGTGGGCGAGGTGAAGAGACATCTCAAGAGATACTGGACTGAAAATCTTCTTGCTTGCAGATCAACTTGGCATGTCGAAGCAACTTGAAGGGGCTGGAAGAAAGAAAAACGCCCAAATTTTCTAGTTCCTCGGAAACCAGGAGGTACTTATGAGGGGTTGTATTTGAATCCCGGAAACGAATGCGCAAGACTTTTCGGTTAGCTTCCCTGCCCAGATTACTCAGTAGCTACGAGGGGGGTAAATTGAAGTCCTTCGTTGTGAAACTCGAAAGTATTCAAAAAGTCTATCTACATATAGTTTTAAAAGAGGGTATTTGAGGGTGAAGAAAAACAGGGAAGTCTCCTGGATCCATTCCCCTTGCCGTGAGACGGGGATTTCAAAGTGGAGAAGCGTCCATAAACATGTCAGATTTTCAGACAGGTGTCGTATGCATAGGTAACAGAGTTTGGATTTATAGTGTGCGAGCGTAGCTTATGATATATCCAAAAAATGATAGTGGTGAAGATGATAGTCCACCTCAAACATCGGTCCAGATCTGTTTGGCCGTCTCAACCAAGAGGGCAAGCTTTTTCTTCTCATCCTACGTCTTAAGGTCAAAACCAGAATGCGTTAAAAATAATGTGAAACGTTGACCAACCTCTTCCGTGACGGGATTGCCCTGCCACACAGATGCGAAGCCGCACTGAGTGCTGATGCATAATCTTTAGGTGGTTCGGTCAGCCGTTAGCGCTTTGGGAAGAAAAAATATATTCGCACTGATCCAGCGCAGCTGCTTTGGAGCGTTTGGGGTTGCCTTCGCACAAAGCTTGAACTGCCTCATTGACTCGCGCTTTCAGGTCGGCCACGGACTCGAGCTAAATCGGAGTGAGAATTGGGGCGAGGAAGCAGGTGGTCCTATTACCTTTGGGTTTTTAGTCGTCACCAAACCCAATACTGCGACCTTGTTGAGAGGTAACTGCTTCAAAGGTGCAAAGTTTCCCGCCCGTTCTGTGTCATATTCGAGCTAGCAGGGTGTCAGAATCATCCTTTCCAGGGATAACTACTCACGTAAAAGGTATCTACGTCGAGGGTGTTGAACAGCTTGACGGCGATGCGGTCGTAACCACCTTCTGAGAAATGCACTCCGCCCTGAGCATCGCATGATAAGCAAAAGAAATGTAGTCAGGGGTATGCCAACCTTGAAATTACCGCGACACATGTGAACTCCGATAGTTAAATCATTAGGGCGTCCTTGAGTGCAGACGTTGATAGCACGTATATATATATCCAAAAGTGCTTCATGATCGACGCCAGCCTTCTCCATTCCGGCGATCATGTTTTCGTTGCAGAAATAGCAGAAGGTAGGATCATCGATTTGGATATGACCTTGGCGAGACATGGTTGAGAAATAATAAAATTTCCAGTCCTATAAGGCTTACGGCAGCCAATGTCATACAACTCTTTGATTTCCTCACGATAGGCAAGCCCGAGGTCGTCGAAATATCCGTCTGGAGTTGTATAGAAGTTGATAGAAATTGAAGCGAACTGAAGTAAAATATATGGGTCTTACCATCATTCTTATAGACCGAAAGGTCATATGTCAGGTCCGACCCATGGCGCTGATGAAACCACGACGGTGAACACATGGTGATCTTGATAAACTTTACATCCTATGAAAAAGGAAATCAATGGGCTTGCCTGCCAGTGCATCAAGAACGGGTGCTAAATTGATAATAAGTACCTCCGGTGAGACCAGGGTCTTGAGATACTTGAAATCATCAATATAGAAACCCTTTGTTCGTTTGATTTTTCCCTGAAAAGACGTGAGTAAAAAAAAAAATTGTACATAGAACGGTATGACGCACGGTACAAAACACGCTTTCAGACTCTTGGAGTCCCGCTGCATACATAAATGCAATGTGAGGTATATAAGGCTATGAATGGGAATCCATCAAGATCGCGGGTTTGCAAGTAGACGCTTCCTCACCTTGAACGTGGAAATGGGTCCTGATAGAAGATAAGTAAGGATCGATGAGGCGAAAAGGTGACATTGCGTACTGTTGGGAATGGAAGTCATCCCCTCTAGGGTATCAAAAACTCCCTCAAAAAATACACCCCTGCAAGGGAGTCATTTTCGGTGTTGCGAAGCCGGAATAAAAATTTGACAAATATCCACCTTCTGAGCTCACCATCGGTAAGAGTTTTGATACCTAGCTCTTGTTGAAGCTTAACTACATGCTTTATAGCATCATCTTCGACGGCCTTGAGGTCCTGCGGAGTGCACTGCCTCTCTTCTAGTAGCTCGCGCTTTTGAAAGAGGGCCGCGGGGCGTAAGAGAGAACCAATGTGTTCAGCACGAAAGGGAGGCCTCAAGTGAACAGGCGATGTCGACATGGCCTTCTGATAGAGGGGATGACGGGGCTGCCATGGTGCCATTCAAGATGGGCATCTTATATCGGAAAACAAATCTGGGGACGTAATGCTATTCCCAGAATATCAGTAATTTCCGGGAACGAGGCAACGGCGAATAAATGTTCAAGAGAACCCCATTCTTGACACTTGCAGGGAAACAGTTTTCTAGATCATGTACACACACAAACGTTCCGTTTGACACCTGGGAACCCCACATGATCGAGATGTCGCGAGATTGAAAAAATGATGTTGGATTAGATTATTTTCAAAGATGACTACATCGAGGTGGCGGGGAGAAGACGTGAACTTCTGAGATGCAGTCGCTTTGGAGGAAAAGGCACGACCAAATGGGGTTTGAATGGTGGAGGTTGTTGAGCCTCCTCGCTTGATTGCTGGCAGACAATTGGTTGTAAGTAGAAGAAGAATGAATCGTAAGCAGGAAGCGCCGGCGTAGCGTCTTGCGAGGCAACGCCTGAGATGGTATGGAAAGATGCAACCCTTGCGAGGTGGCGGGGAACGTCTGTGGTAGAAGAAATAAAATAAATGAAATGATGAGAAGCGTATGTTTAGGGTTAGGGTTACGGGATTTACCGGCTGGTACTATGTAGTTGAAGCAAGCCACCCAACTCCCAGTCTTCAAAGAATTATTGGCCTCAACGACGACCTCAAGACACAAGGTATGTTCGCTCATTCCACAGATATGTCACTCTCTAATCATTCAAAATCATTCAAAGAATAAGCCATGGGTTTCCGGCACAACAACGGTGAGTCAATCAATTGAAATATCTAACAGTCGCCCATATTATGTTCAGTCCTCCACGCCAACCATTTCCGCAAGGACTGGCAACGTCGCGTACGTACCTGGTTCGATCAGCCAGGTCGCAAGCTCCGTAGACGCACTGCCCGCAAAACGAAAGCCGCAACTCTTGGCATCCGACCTCTCACCCTCCTTCGTCCCGCAGTCCGCGCTCAAACTGTCAGATACAACCGTAAAGTTCGCGAGGGCCGTGGATTTACTTTGGCCGAGCTGAAGGAAGCTGGTATTGGTAGGAAGGAGGCCCGTGGTGTCGGCATCGTTGTGGACCACAGGAGGCGTAATTTGAGTGAGGAGGGAAAGAAGGTCAACGTAGAGCGATTGACTGCCTACAAGACTCGTCTCATCGTGTTCCCTCGCAAGGCGGGCAAGCCGAAGAAGGGTGATTCGTCGGTATGTCTTATTTTCGGTTTTTAAGCATTAGTTGAGCGTAGTGAGGACGGCAGGCTGAGGACCTCAAGGCCGAGACAACTCGCGCTGCCATTGCGCTCCCTGAAGTCTATCCTGCTGAAGGCCCACGAAAAATTACCGCCGAGGAGCGCGAGTTCAAGGCATTCAGGACTCTCCGTGTTGCTCGTGCGAACCAGAGACATGAAGGTGCTCGCAAAGCTCGGGCTGCCAAGGTTTGTGTTACATCGCGTTCAGCAGTAAATGATCTGCTCACCGTCTCGCTCAATGACAGAAGGAGGAGGAGGAAGCTGCAAAGAAAAAGTAAACCTCTTTCCACCACCCACTCCTCATTTTCCATCTCGAGTCACAAAATATTGGCACGTCGTATGAATCATTATTGTTTGCATTCCATGTCCTATGCGGTGAATATGACCCTTTTCCTTGCATCCTACGGTCCCTGTTGCAACTTCCTATTTTAATTCCATGGGGTATGTAAGTATCGCGAGATAGGGTAAACAAAAGTCCAAATGCTAAAACGGTGCGAGGCCAACATATATATTTCTATATATTCTTCTGTTGCCTTGTATAAACTTCGTCAGCAATGGCCAATTTTTTGTCCATTGCCTCTTGCGCCTCGACTCGGGCGACCTGACCAATCAACTTGACCTGCTCTGCTACGCCCCTCAACACGCCAATGACTTCCTTGTTGCCATTTACGAATCCGAATTCGGCATAGGTCAAGCCTTCTTCCTTGGCGAATTCCTTGACAAGTGCGCTGGCACGTTTAAGATTGTGGCGCGGCAGCCGCGGAAACAGGTGATGCGTCACTTGAAGATGAAGACCTCCATGAATGAATCCCATCGATTCCGGGCAGATGACATCCGTCGTCGTCCTCATCTGACGATGTGGGAACGACTCAAACGGACCTAGATCACCTGTTGGCATGCTGAAGTGTGAAAGGACAATCTGGGGGGTTGGCATCAGCAATGAACAAAGGATGTGAGCTGGAAGCCACCTACCTGCACATGAAGAGGGCTCGTCACCACATGGCTTACAAGTAGATAAGCAAGTGCTCTTTGCCAAGTCCCACAACCATAGAGTACACGTCCAAACCAGCCCCAGAAGAAGATAAGGCCGATAATCTCAAGCCTCCAAGCCCAATATCCACCTTTTGCTCGTTTGGTATCCCACGCTTTCTGGTAAAGAAAAGTATACGAATTTGCGTATAGGTTGAATCTCGCAAAGGCCATGACAACATAGAACAGCTTGTGCTGCACTGCGATGAAGAACTTGGCGAACCGATCCAAGTGCATAGTTCGTTTGTAATAAGAAGACCAAAGGGAGGAAAGGAAGTGAGGTGAAATAGCAAAGAATGGAATATGCTCGATATCGGGGTCACTTCATACAAGTCAGCCGTGGCTCTGAGTCAGGAAAAAAAATGGCATTTACTGTGAGGGATGGTTTGTAACCACTAAAAAAATGCTAAGTTTTTGTGAAACCACTGAATAAACTGAACTCACAATGATGAACGTTGTGGTTCTAACGCTACACGTCAGGTGGATCCAACGAGAACTAGATTCTGGGAGAACGTACCTGGACCCACCAACCGATACTAAGTCCACCAATGAAGTCAGCGATCAAGGTGGCCAACAAACGATCAACAACCCAATTATGGGTGACACCCATATGACCGAGATCATGGGCAGTAAAAACCAGTTGGTGCCAGAAGAGGCCAAGGAAGACTGCACTCGTCATAAACCAATTGTGGTGATAGGCATATGCGGATGCGGAAGCCAAAAGCGTGTAACGTAGTACTTCCGGGCCGTACCCAGTCAGGTAAGGCGTTTTATAGAGTCCAGCATCGACGATGCGCTTGTGAAGGGCTCTGTAGGCCTTGGAATGACGAGCTTGAACCTCGGGAGAAAGACTCGATGCAGGGGGCTGGAGAGACGACAGGGAGGGGGCAGAAGTATGTGAAGACGCGTCGAGCTTCTGGACGAGAAGAATTTGAGATGAAGGGGACACTTCCGAGTCGCCCAAAGAGCGTGCGTCTGCTGCTTCTTGGAACCATTCCTGCTTGCCACCTGGACCTAATCTTCGAACCCAACCAGTCATGACCGGAGGAACGAGAGGAAACCAGCCATGCTCTGTGAGCTGGACGCGACCAATAGAGTAACGGGGTATAAGAGTGAGGGTATGATCCAGATGGTAAGCCTCAATTTCGTCAGTAGCGTCTCTGCCAACGAAGTGGAGAAGGGCGAGAGAACCTCCTGGGTGTGCATTGAGCCAAGATGGAGGAATGCGAAGGAGATGGTCGCGGTAAATAATGAGTGTCTCGCCTGCGAGAATGCGACTTGCGACGGCATCCCTCGTCCACAGAGTTGTTGCACCCATAGATAGAGGCAAAAAGGAAAGAATTCGAAAGGAGTCTGTCAAAATAATTTTATATTTCGCGTCTCATTATTCTCTCCTCTCATCTTCCTTGTCATTGCTCGTCGTTTCTCGTCGTTCTCGTCGTCGTTCATCGTTTTCATCATCCTTTGTCCTTCTCATCGTCGCTATAAGCAGGCTATAAGTATTGTTTTGTACCAACACTTGGCGTGTGAAAGCGTTGGTTATTAACCAACCATCGACATGGCTGCAATGCAGCTTCAGCTTTCAAGGTCACTGCCTCCCTCTCGCCTCAGATCTTCATCCGACCCTTTCGTCGACCCCGCCGCCGCCGCCAAGCAGAAGCAACGTGCTCCTCCTCCTCCTCCTCCTCCAAAGTCAAAACCCTCAGCTAGAATGCCAGCTGCCGTTCCAAAGTCTGCCCCACCGCATCGTGATAATCACGACATCACCGAAGCTGTTCGCGACACAGTTACCTACCGTACTCAAACAGATAGCAGTCCTCGTACAAGAGTGGGACGGAGCCAAACGGCTACGTGAGTCTCTTCGTTCATTTCTTTTCGCCACCATTCATCGTGGCTTTATAAAGCTCGCCTGCCCAAAATACCACTTCTCGCCCAACAGGCAAGAGGTCACAATCTCAGGATTCAGGAGGTATAGTAGAGAAACCTCGCTCGACTGGCAAATCTCGCAGCAGCAAGAAAGGCTCACAGCACGCCGACGTTATCGACAGGCTTGACTTTACAGGTGTGGGTCCCAGTATGTCTTCTCTTTTGGTCAAACTCCATCGTCTTAATCTTTGGAATTGCTTAGTGTTCCATCATGATGGTCCATTCGATGCATGTGCTCCATCTCGTAACAAACATCGAAATAAGGCACCTATGTATGCCTGGACCGGAAAACCCGACCATCCTCCGATTGGTGACAGCGCCTATTCTTCCGCCCTCGCATACCAAGCCTTTTCAAATGATTACCCCGACCCGCCAAAGAAGAAAGTCGACGCCATCGCAGAAGCGTGGGGCATTCATGAGCCCGAGCCATTCGAAGAGTTTTTCGCCGGAGGAGGGAGACCGGATGGGGATACCCCGGCCAGCTCCATCTACAACGGCAAAGAGTCCCATGGCTCACTCTCTACATCTCACAGCAGCCCCGCAACACGGCGCTCAAAGGAGGATAAAGATGCACGTTCGCGCGTTGCGGCACGGCGCTCACTTGTTCCTCCTCCTCAACCCATCTTCGTCCCCGATCAATCCGGCACTGCCGACATACCACCGGGCTCTCCGCCCCTTGGTTCACCCGGATTTCCTAATCGCTCGAAATCAATCATGCATCGCATCCGCAAGATGCGGGATGCACCCAACGTACCTGTGTCTCCAGATTATCAGCAACCACCCTCTCCATCCACTCAAGCCGTCAATTACCAATCTGATTCGAATAGTATTCGTCCCACCCATCGTTCGCAAAACTCTTTCCTTGGTCGATTTGGAGGCGGAACACGGAACAATCCTGCTTCTGTACCAGAGAAGCCCGAGCCTTTTATTTTTATTGATGCCCAGAACCAGAATCAAACGAACAAAGAGTTACCGGCTACGCCAATGAATACCGGAACGACTCCTCCAGGAGAGGAGAGTCCCCCCGGTGTATATTTCGACGGTAGTCAGGGTGGACCCCTAGGGAGGAAGGCCAGTCTCATGAAGAAGGTGGGCAGAGTGGTTCGCGGAGCAAAGTAAATGAAATTGGAAACTTGCCTTGTTCCTCCCTCTTCTCGCATCAAGCTTCACCGCCTCGAATCCCCTGTGTATGCTGTACGAGTTTCTTTTTTTGTACAACCTCCCTGTTGTACTTCTACCTCCTCTTCTTTCTTTCTCTTTTTCTTTTTGTATTTATCTGGTCCCTTGAACAGTCACGGCTCTTCCCTTTTTTTTCGTCGACTGACCCATTGTGTATTCCGCTCTCTTGGATTTTTGCCGTTATCTACGCCTTTCCCTTGCAGACATAGGCGATATCATACACCTGTACCCCCCCTCTCGTGCGTTTGTGCCTACCTTGTACACCATGAATACATCTTTTGTTTCTTCTACTCAATCTCTAACGTTGAGACTTACACCCTTCATCGTCTCCTTGACCTCCTTGATTCCAACCTCTCCCCTATGAAAGATGCCAGCAGCCAAAGCAGCCTCCACATCGGTTTGCTCAAAAACTTCGACAAAGTGCGAGGAAGACCCGGCACCGCTACTGGCAATCACTGGAATCTTCACGCTCTGCTTGACCACCCTTAACAAATCCAGATCGAATCCCAGCCCCGTGCCATCACGATCTATGCTGTTGATGAGGATCTCGCCGGCCCCCAGCTTCTCCACACCTTGGGCGAGTTGCACAACAGAAAGCGGACGTAACTCGCGACCCCCAGAAACGGTGCACTGATACCACCAAGCCTTCCCTTGATAATCTTGAGAACCCACAATAACTTCAGACTTGTGTGGCCCGTCATATGTGATATAATCTACAAATGTACGTCGAGGATCAATGGAGACAACCACGGCCTGTCGACCATATGCATGAGCGATGGTCTCAATCGCACTGGTGCCGTCGGGTTTCCCAGCTGCGAGGAGCCGTTCTACAGCATAGACCGCTTCTGATCCAATACTTACTTTGTCTGCACCCGCGCGGAAATATGCTCCTGCTACTTCCAGTGCGCTTCGTTTTGTTCCGTCAGGATCGACAGTGTCTTTGATACCACCGCCAATGGTTAACGGCACAAAGACGCACTCTGCGGCAGCTCGGACAACAGCGAGCATTGGTTGGTCTTGTAGTGGAGAATGACGGAAAGAGGTGATATTGAGCAGACAGAGTTCATCTGCCCCAGACTCGTAGTAACGTGCCGCAAGAGCAACCGGTTTCCCTAGATTGCGTACTTCCCCCGCCGTTTGGGCAGTCGGGGAGTCCGGGGTAAGATTTGGCTTTTCTCGAACATCGTATTGGTCGCCCTTCGTAACGACAAGGTCCCCCTGGTCATTAGTGCGAACATCCATGCAAGCAACGATACGCTTGGTGAGCCGATGAACTGGCTTAGGGAGACGCGTGATGAACGGGGTGGAAGGTGCGGATGTGCGAGCTGACTCTGGTTTACGAAGCCATTGCTCAAGAAGCACAAGCCCAGCTGCGCCAGACTTTTCGGGGTGGAACTGTGTGCCGAAAACATTGCCTTTTCGAACGGAAGAAATAAAAATTTCCCTGCCATATTGCGTGGTGGTATGAGCCCAATGCATAGCTTCCGGGTATTCTGTAGGGTTGTATCTTGCACGGTACGAATGGACGAAATAATAGTATGAAGAAACATTAACACCTTCTGCGTCTTCTTCCACATTCACGAGATCTGCAGCATTCCACCCGATGTGGGGAACCGTCTTGTCTTCATCGTCGAAGCGCTCGATTGGGCAAGGAATAACGCCTAATCCTTCAGAGGACGATTCGGCCGATGAGCGAAAGAGTATTTGCATCCCGATGCAGATTCCAAAGTAGGGTTTTCCTGAACGGATATATTCACGTAGAGGTTCGAGAAGTCCACGAGCATTCAAAAAACCGAGGGCGGTCTCAAACGCGCCAACGCCAGGGAAGATGAGGCTCTAGATAGGAATGTATGAATGAGGGGTTGTTGGATGAAGTTATGGGTACAGACGGTAGCCTTGTTGAAGTCGGTGGGATCGGATATCCATGTGAACTCGTAGCCAAGTTTTGTGAGAGAATTGGCGAGACTCTGGACGTTTCCTGCGCCGTAGTCCAAGAGATATAGACCCATGACAATCAAGAGAAAAAAGCAATCAATACAACAATTGTCACCGGAGATGGCGGTCCGGTCAGCAAAATTGTCTTCATTGCGTGCTTATTGCAATTAAATATCTTCGAACTTGTCTCAATCCTTGCTCTTCCCACCATGTCCACTCCAATCAACATAAAATCCGTCTCTGCCTCCGCCTCTCCTCCTGTCACTTCCTCCATCCATGACCACTTTCGCAACCGTGGAAGAGATTCAAGCACTGACATCCGCCAGCCCAAGGTTTTGCACCCGCTGGAAAACGAGGGTCTTAGGCTCTTGATCCTCGAAAACATCAGTCAGGATGCTGTTGCTACTTTTAGAGGCCAGGGATATCATGTCGATCATTATTCAAAAGCAATGTCAGAGGACGAGCTTGTTGGGAAGATCGGCTCATATCATGGCATTGGAATCCGCAGCAAGACAAAAATCACACAACGGGTACTTAAGGCTGCGTCCAAGGCACTTTCTTTATCTCGGTCTTTCTGCTGTCAGGCTAACTCTATGTCAGTTGCTCGTCATTGGATGCTTCTGTATCGGTACCAATCAAGTCGACCTCTCAGCTGCTGCTAGGGCAGGAATCCCTGTGTTTAACTCTCCCTTCTCCAATTCTCGCTCTGTCGCGGAGCTCGTAATGTCCGAACTCGTCGCACTTTCTCGCCAGCTCTTTGAGCGAGCGTACGAATTGCGAACAGGTGTCTGGAACAAGCAGTCGAAAGGCTGCTGGGAAATTCGCGGGAAGACGCTAGGCATTGTAGGCTATGGCCACATTGGGTCTCAGCTTTCGGTACTCGCGGAAGCGTTCGGCCTGCGAGTTCTCTTCTATGATGTTGTCAACATCATGCCGTTGGGCTCAGCGCGTCAGGTTGATTCCCTGTCGACGCTACTTTCCGAGTCAGATTTTGTAACGCTTCACGTCCCTGAACTCCCCGAAACTATCAATATGATATCTGAACAACAATTAGCTCAAATGAAGAAGGGTTCGTATCTCATCAACAATGCACGAGGCAAAGTCGTCGATATACCCGCCCTCGTTCAAACCCTCCAATCTGGTCATTTGGCTGGCGCAGCTATAGACGTCTTTCCAGCCGAGCCTGGGGCAAATGGTGCACCATTCGACGACCAATTGAACTCATGGGCTTCCACTTTGCGCGCCCTGCACAACGTAATCCTCACACCCCATATCGGTGGCTCAACAGAGGAAGCACAGAAAATGATCGGGGAGGAGGTCTCTCAAGCCCTCTCTCGTTACCTGGGTTATGGTTCAACCGTCGGGGCTGTCAATTTCCCCGAAGTAGATCTGCGCGCGATCACTGCAGACCATTTGACTCAAATTCGTGTCTGCCATGTCCACAAGAACCAGCCTGGTGTGCTGAAGCAGGTCAACGATGCATTGTCACCGTACAACGTCGAGAAGCAGTATTCTGACTCCAAGGGCGAGGTGGCGTACCTCATGGCCGACATAGCGGATGTCAGCCCAGCAGACATGCTAAGATTGAAGGAACGGATCAGTGGGACGGACGCCAATATTATTACCAGATTTTTGACTTAGATTTCCCATCTTCCAAAAGCCGAAATGGACGGTTCCTAGATGCTCACTCAACTGTCCATCCATCACCCATTCAACTGGATATCCTAGGTATTGCATTTGTATTACAGACAGTACCACGTTTCATTGTAAAGTCCCATGCCAGTTTTTTGGCTAGAAAATAGGACAATTACGCTTCTTCCTCGGGATCACCAATGCCACTCGTTAAAATAGCAAAGTGAGTTTCAGATTCCGGTAAGCAAGGGGAGTCATATATCTTGCACGAACGCGTATTGCCCCGTGCCTTCTTCAACTGAAGCCTGTCAAAGCCATCAGAAAGCAAGCCTTGACAAGAGGTAGGCTCAGTACCGTGTCGTAGATGCATGTGCCATAATATTTCCACCAATCGGCTTCTTCTCGTTGCCTGCGTAAGGACCCGCAGCCGCGTCTGGAGTTGACATGACTTGATTTGTAACGACAACGGCGATGCCAAACTTTTAAATAAATGGCATGAAATAAGTGCCACAGGGATAAAGGGAAACACCTGCCTCATCTGCTAGTCGTTGCAACGTGCGCAGGAACTTGCCCAGATGATTCTGACGTGACGATAATTCTCCACGACCGCTGAAGTCGGTACGATAAAGGGCAGTACAAGAATCAACGATCAAGAGACAAAATCTGCCGACGACAAGATCAGACTCTGTAAGGAGGGGGAAATTTCATTGCATGCCTTGATTCGGACATAAGCGCACTTGCATTCGTAAGTAGGGAGTTTTGATGGTCTGCGTTGTACGCTCTTGCATATGCAATGTTGTCCAGAACCTCTTCACCGCTCAACCCATATCGTTCTGCGACTGCCAAAAGTCGAACAGGACGGAAGGTTCCTTCAGTATCGATATATAGACACTTTCCCTCGCCTCCTCCCATGCTCACAGGCAACTGGCAAGTCACTGCTAGCGTATGACACAACTGTGACTTTCCTGTCCTGAATTCACCGAAGAGCTCCGTGATTGCACCAGTTTCAATACCACCTAGAACATATGTGGGATGGAACCTTTCCAAGCATGGACTACAAGCCACTTACCTCCAAGGAGGGCATCGAGCTGCTTTGATCCCGTCGTGATATGAACCAACTCAGAACGACGAGCATGGACTTCTGTGGCACTCTGGAATCCAAGAGGTACGATTTTCTGTGCTGAATGTATGCGCAAGTATAAATGGGATGTTGGAAACTAAATGGGAAAAGTAAAGAACAAACCCTCTGCAAGAATTTTATCAGCCTTCTGATCTGAAATACCCTTTATCGTCACCAAAACTTTCTTGGGGGTGAATGCGACGGCCTCGACAGTGTTGAGCCCCGCCTCAGCAAGCTTTTTGACGTCGTTGGCATGAATACCTGCTTCTTGCAGTTTATTCACAAGCAAAGGTCCTGTAAATTGGTACTCGGTTGGATCCTCCCCTTCTGATTGAGAAGGCTGGGACATGGATGACGAATACAGTGTTGTGGGTTGGCTTTTTCCCACAACAATAAACGCGACGCGTTCCTGTCACATGCTCGCGACAAACTTGCTTATTCCATCTCAAAACGTACTCAACACTTTACATCTCCTCCAGGTAACTGAGAGTTTGATATTGGTTTGTCAAATCGAAATTCCTGCGCTGTCTTCTATCTACTCCAAATAAATGGAAAGTGGAACGATGGAGTCACCGCAATCTAACGAAACGGAGATAACAAACTTACAGGTGAGTGGTTTGCAAATTCATAATTGTGTTGAATACATTCCGAGGATAGATCGAATCGTCTACTGCTCTGCAGCTTGATAGCCCTTCACCGGCACCTCCCGCTGTCCACTCTCTTCCGAGCGAGCTCTTGCTTGAGATCTTCATTGCAGGAAGTTCTCAGCCACCTTCAGAAGTTGGCATGCCCTTTCCCATCCTCGTTTCAATGGTTTGCAAATTTTGGAGAACTGTCGCCATCAATTCACCTTGTGTTTGGAGCACCATCTTCCTTTCTAGCTCCACAAAATTCGACGTCCCGACATTTTTCGAGAGGTCCAAGCCAGCCCCCTTTGATGTCACACTGGATGCTATGGCCGCTTTGGATCTCGGGGACAACATCTCTTTTGACCGTATATCCCGAACCATTTTGGATAATATTTGCCGTTTACGCTCATTGAAGATTAATGTATGGAGCGATGAAGATCTTCGTTCCTTGGTCGCGTCTTTCCGTGATGCTGAAGCTCCAATGCTGAACAGCCTCGAAGTTTTTTTGTGTACACAAGAGGAGTCACATGATTCCCGCAATGGTCTACCCATCATGACACATACAATCACATTGAAGTCGTTGAAAGTCAAAGGACTTTGCGTCTACTGTTCACCCCCATTGACCAATCTGACCTTCTTTGATATTGATCAATTTCAACCGAGCGAATCGCAGTTTCGCGATCTTTTCGACGCGTGCCCTTCATTGTCGTCTCTCATTCTTCGCCGTTTCGCCGCGCAAGAGGATGCCGTTGTACCTAATCAGGCTTCCCTTCCAATCCACGCCTCAAGCCTGCGTTCATTCGCAGTGAGATTCGCCTACGGACACAGCAGTCCATGCACTTGCCCTTTGCACCTGCTTGTTTTGGAGAACATTGAATGCATCGAAATTTCTCTCCTTTCAGTCGGTCTATCTGGCCACTTCTCCTCCAGCCTGCGTAGCTGGAACCAAAATTCTCGTGTTCGGAAGCTCCGAATCTCGGGCATCTCTATTGAAGCAGACGAACTTCTTTTCATCCAATCCCTTCCCAACACCATAGATCTGGAGTTGATCGGTATTTATACCAACTCAGATTTATATCTATCATCTGTCATCTCTTTGCCAAATTTGCACTCAATCACGCTAGAAGTAATGAACAAGGGGGCAGAGGTAACTGGCATGGCCGACTTATCTTGGTTTTCTCGAGTTGTCGACCAACGTTTGGTCAAGCTCACATCGCCCTTGACTGCGTGTTTTTCCAAATTGGACGAAGGCGATGACCGGATCCAGAGGATAGTTGAGATTCTTGGAGGCCATCTGACAGTTCAATACTCGGCCTGCAAGAATGCACTTATTGAGTCCAATGCCTTTGAATTTTTGGATGAGGATGATGATGATGATGACTGGGACTATTACGACGACGAATCAGACTTTGACACATCTTACGAACTTGATGTTGAGAATGAGTATGGGTACGATGACGAGGAAGATGAAGACTTTTGGTAAGGGCATTATAAAGTATCATGGACAGCTAGTTATGTCAACAAATAAATCAAATGGAGTTCTCCGCTTGGGGGCTATGCAGCAATGGTATCGCAGCTATCGGAATGTCTTTCTTGAGTGTCCTTTCGAAGAATTCTACTGCCTTCACATCGAGAACCAATCTTTGCCACTTCATGATTTCGTAGACATTGACTTCGTCCGTTGTGATAACCCGAACGAGCGGAATATTGGCCATAGCTCGCTTCAAACCAACTGGGACGACTCCTCCTGTAACGAACAGTGTCTTGCGTAACCCGAGAAGGTCAATCTTTTGCACCAGGTTTCTCGTTTTTGCGTTTGGCCAATCAAGAGATGCCATAATACCGAGCTGCCGCTCCTTCATCTTGACGCTCAAGGCAACCCGCATGCCCATCTCGATGACTTTGCGAGGAAGTTTTGTGCTAAAGTCACGTGGTTTGGGTCCGAACGCAATACCTCCTCCGACACGTATAGGACTTTGGCCGTCGCCAACTCGAGCCCTGCCAGTGCCTTTCTGACGGTGGAGCTTGGCACCGGAGCCTCGCACCTCCCCACGTGTCTTCGTGTTTGCTGAGCCTTGGCGAAGAGAATCAAGGTAATGAGTGACACAGAGATGGAGGACGTCTCGACGAATGGGATGATTGAAAACTGTTGGATCCAGGACAACGAGACTTTCTTCCGTTGAAGGGTCTGTTGGACGGCGTTTGAGAGAAGGTGAGAGAGTGAGGTACAGAGGTGATGCCAACGGTTGGACTATTGGCAAGAAGGTCAGCATGGACCTCTTCAGGATGACCCCAAATTACAACAACCTTCTTTCGTGGGAGGTGGATGAGGCAAGCTGGAGCGTAGCGTCTCTGTTACGGTCGACAGCCTGGCAGCTGGAGCGCGACCAAACCTCAGCTGGAGCGGCGTCTGCATGTACACGTCAAGAGCTGGCATAACACAAAATATATTGGAATACCTTGGACAACGTCCGGGTAAACATGGTGCAGTAGGTGTGGTGAGGGGAAGAGGTGAAATGATTAGTCAGCGCTGGTTGCGGCATTTTCCGGGTGGAACTGGATAGGTTAACCAAGCCACCACAGACTTGGTCTCCAATATTATCGGCACCGGCGTCAACGACCTCAAGAGCACGGTACGCCCATACATCATCAACACCACTCTTTTTTACTCATATTTTGATACACTAGCACTCAACCGTAGCATTCGGTTCACCCTTAAAAATGGCTTCATCAGTAAAGGCCGTTCAGACGTTCGGTAAAAAGAAGGTCTGTATCACCTTGGCCAGCCTACATACGCATGCTCACATTCCGATGGTAGACCGCAACAGCCGTCGCGCATGCGAAAGAGGGCCGTGGTCTCATCCGCATTAATGGCTCACCTATCAACCTCGTTCAACCTGAAATTTTGCGTCTCAAGGTGTACGAGCCCGTCCTTGTTGCTGGCGAGGACTCCTTTGCACCTCTCGACATCCGCGTGCGAGTGAAGGGTGGAGGTCACACTTCTCAGGTTTACGCCATTCGCCAAGCTATTGCCAAAGCCCTCATTGCGTACTATGCCAAGTACATCGATGCATCCAGTGCAATGGAGTTGAAGAAGAAGTTGGTGGCATATGACAGAACTCTCCTTATTGCGGATCCGAGACGGATGGAACCCAAGAAGTTTGGTGGTCATGGTGCTCGTGCTCGCAGACAAAAGAGGTGCGAACTTTTTATTTTCCTACTCCCTGATTTCATCTCACCTGCAAATCCCCCAGTTACCGTTGAACTTTCTCTTTTTGTCTTCTCTTGCTGGTTATGTTTCATGACATGTACTTTTCTATATGAAAACATGCCAATCGTATGAAAACAACTTCTTTTGAGGCTTGTGCGCGATCTCTAACCCTCTGACATGAGCAATAGATTGCACTTGGGGGTTAATTTTTGATAGAGATGATCACCATGATCAGACTGCTCCGGAATAATATATCTCTACCTCTGATGTGTAATGAATATTTACAGTTGTTACTTGGTGTGCGTGACATCGTACGTTGTGACTAAACGCGTCCTCTTGTAATGAACGAACCACCGTACACGCAACTTGCCAACGATGCTCCCGTTTTCCAGGCTGCGGATGGTTCACAGCTTCGTATCTTTGTCGAAGCTGGCGGTATCTCTTCTCGTCCAAAACTTGTGAGGGCGTTGAAGGCAGGTTTGCAACATGCTACAGCTCAACTTTTACTAATTAGGATGCATCTTCAGAAAGCAGGAGCCATCATATGCAACGACCCAAAGAACGCGCAAATTATTCTTGTCGACCCAGAAAGTTATCAAGGAAAGCGATTCATTCGCGATTGGGGGAAAGACGCAGACAAAGTCGTTCTTAATTTTGTCTGGGCTTACGAATCAATCGAGGTAGGCCAGGTGTATAACGACGAGAGGTGGGGGGGATTCCTCACAGAAGACGATGGGCTTCCCTTGGAAGAAGCTATGGATGACGGTAATGGAAAGTAAGTATGTCTCGCTTTTTCTGCACCTCGTCTACTTAGTATCATCTTCAAGAAGCCCACTTCCGACACCTCGCGAAACTCCTGTGGATTCTATCAACAATCGTCGTATGTCGGGCGACAATTCTGTGTCTCGCATCAATTCCACGCAGCAACGAAGGCAGTCTACAGAGCAAAATATGACTGAAATCACTCCGGCTTCCGCACCTCATCCTTTCCCAAACGATCAACCTCATTCGCAAACTTTAATCCCTCAATCTCAAAACAATGGCTTGAATCCCTTCCCAAATTCTCAAAATATGATGCCTCAATATAACATGCAGATGCCAATCATGCAAAGCAATATGGCATCTGCTTTTATCCAGCCCATGATTCCACCTGCATTTCTTTCAAACTTCTTGAACTCACAGAACCCTCAATTTAATACTCAGCAATTGCCCCCTCATCATGAGCAAGGGTTTTCTATGGCACTTCTTGATGCTATGAAGGCCCATGGCTACTCATATCCCACAACACAGGGGCAGGCTGCTATGCAAATGTTTTACAACCAGATGTTACTAAACACTATGGCACAAACTTCTCAGGACCCTCACCCCATGTTTAATATAAGCAATAACGTATCCACCGACATGTCCACGGCAACAGGAGATTTGCAAACCTCCCCTTCTTTGTTGCATTCCTCGATTGGTCGTAGGTCGACGAACTCGTTATCGACTTCTCCACCTCCGTCATCAAAAGCACAGAGGAAACGAAGAGCAATTTCGCCGAACCACTCACTTTATCCGAATGCCTCTCGGGCTTGCACCGAGGATTTGGGAGCCTCTTTGCGTTCTCCAGTCAAGCAAGGCATCTTCTCAACCGAAAAAGGAGGCCTTTCATTTTTCGTTCAAATTGATTTAAGCAACCGATTCAGTATTGTTAATGCCATCAAGGTAATTTTTTTTGACCTCCAGCAATCTAATTGCTAAACATTCCCCAGAAAAATGGCGGGAAGATTACCAACAACCACACAACCGCCGATTACTCTGTCTTATATTCTGGATCCCAAAAACAAAAAACATTCCACGACCTGCTTCGCTCGACGATCGACGCAGGCAGACCTGCAGTCAATGCGAACTTTGTCCGAGATTGTGTGGCTAAGGAGACTTTGCTAAACGACCCGACTCCGTATTTATTTAAGCTTACGCCCAAAAAACGTAAAAGACAGGGTTCGGCCCCTCCTTCTGATGAAGAACCACCTGACGTTGTTGCGGAGGAGAGGCGTTTGGAAAAGAATCGACGACAGGCAGAACGAAGGAGACTTGCACGCGAGGAATTAACAACCACTCCCACCAGCCCATCCGCAAAGCAAGGAAAAAGGAAAAAGTCGCCGACACCTATACTCTCAGCTCCAACCGATACCTCGGCTCCAACCTATACCGGGCCAAGGACACCAACGCCGCCACCCTTGCACACGCATATTGGCTTCGGTGCCAGTGGTCACAGGTATACGGAACATGAACGTGAATACGTCTTGCGCTATGCCAAAATTCTCCTCGACCGTGATCATATGGTAGCTAACAGCGCAATTGCGAAGGCCATGCATGACAAGGTATGGTTAAGGAAGTAGAAGCAAGAGATACCTACTAAATAACTTGTGTATCAGATGCCTCACCACACTTTGAAATCTTGGAGAACCTATTTAGGGACTACAATCCGGGATGATATCGATGCTTTGCGCAAGAGAGCCAGTATCGCCTTTCGGAAGGCTCAGAGTCAGAAGGAGTCGCCTTCACAAACACCAGCGCCGTTGAAAAGTCCGAAATTCAATAATTTCGATTCAGAAGAACCTTCAAATGAAGTCGTGCCGAGCCATACGACGCCGACGGCGCCACCTCAGGATTTTGACCAATCAAAAGAGGAAGACCTCCGTATCGTATCAAATTATTTTGCTTTTGGTGGTGGTGATGAAGAGGGACAAGAGCCCTCGGCCATCTGGGCTCGTCTCACCAGTCAGGTAAGTCAATAGCTTGAAAAATCCAACTTCTGTACTGATGGTAACAGGCTTCATGCAAAACTGAAGCAAATTGGGAGGACTTTTACGATAAACATCACGAGGAGGTCATGGCGCGATACGACCAGTTGAGTGCGGAGGCTGCTCAGGACATCTCTGTTGGACCTAGAACGCAGGGGCCTAACTTCGAAGCTCCTCATGCTTAGTGAGGCTCCTGTGACTCACCGTAGTCTTTGCTCATTGATTCGGTCACGAGCTACTAGAAGGGCAAGATTGTCTATTTTCTACGAATGTCGGCACTGACAAGGCATTCACTCCGTTGTGACGTCTACAATGGGTTTTGGTGGCGTTTTGAAAAAGTTTTTTCGTCTCTCCTCCTTTGTAATGCTGGTCTCGCCAGCTAACTGGCCAGAATAGTCGTATGTTCCCATAGCCGCGCCAAGTATCACACAACCGCCCACTGCCATAGGTAATGAACGGGCTTAATGAAAAAGTCAGATACATTCAGGAGAATTAAGACCAAGGGCGCACATCTAACGCCTGCTAAAAACCCAGCAGAGCAGGCACCAGCAGCTCCGTTCCAAGCATCATTAGTCTGCCGGTGGTTGGCTACGGCTGTCTCCGTAAACGCGAACGTTGCGCCCATGGCAGCTAATCGAACAATTTACGCAGCGTGAGCAATTAATATGGAAGTTAGGGAGAGAGAACGCACCAAACAAGCCAATGGTCCCTCCAGTCCTTGTCACCACACCCATCGCGCCATAAGAATGATTTCCGAGTGCATTCTGAAGAGTACTGACGACAAAACCGACGGCACTTGCCTGAATTCCGACGGCGGTGGCGTATTTGAATGGTGATTTGTAGGTGAACGCTGAGGCATCGTTGGACTCTGACATGAGTGAGTTGAATGTGGTAAGCAAATAAGCGCAAGTTTAAATTTGCCTGCCAATCCCATTACTATGTCGGAAGAACAATCATATCGACAGCAAGATAACGAACCCCAGCCGTGGTATAGATGTGTCCAAAAGCCTCCTCCATTTCACATCATCAAGAAGATATCTGTCGGTCACCACCTCTCATAGTTATTCTGAGAAATTTATTCAAACTAGTCAAGGCAACCTAATGCGTCTGCTTTCCGTTCACTTGCCTCTTTTCCCTGGCACATCGATTCCCTGACCACCCTCTGGAAGGGTAGCCTTTACGATCAAGAGACATTGAAAAAATGGGAGACAATGATTTCTGCGTACTCAGATGCGGTCGCCGTCACCTCTGATCATGAGCTTTATATCTTTTTCATCCATAGCCAAAAAGATCCCATTTGCAACAGACTTCCTGCGGTTTGTTTTTGTATTTCCCTACCAGTCAGATACTGAACGACTGATGCAGGACTCTCCAGAATTGAGATTAGTCCCTGCCGACGTAATGTGTATGTCTTGGGCCTTGAGCCTTAACGCGCCCTTTGAACCCCTAGTCATTTTCTCAAGAGCAAGTCTTTTATACGTATACAGCGTACCTCGCAATTCTATTTTGGGGTATATTCGTGGGCATGGAGGGGCAAGTTTTTTTTTTTTTGTTGTACTCGCAATTTCGCTCTGCTGATAACTGCGACAGGCAATTACATCCATCAATGTCCACCCTGTAAACCCGCACCTCTTCTGCACGACATCGCGAGACCATTCTACGCGAATTTACGATCTTACACTTTCTCCCCAACAGTTGCCTAACAACACGCATTGGCCTCCAAGCACAAAACCCAGCCTGGCCGGCGCGGCACATGGCTTGCATATGACTGAGGCAGAAGGCAGTGGAATCGGTCGTTGCGTGGTTGTTTTAATGGGTGGCCGATCAGGGGGACATCAGGCTGCGGTTCTAGGGGCTGTAGGCCTTTTTGTTTTCATTTCCTGAACATCTACCGAGACTCTCAAGGCTTTTCATCCAGAGCTTCCCCTGATCGCCACTTGCGGGGTACGGCAATTTTATTGTCAATCAAATTCACCTTGAATGATTTTTCTGAAGCTTGATAGGGCAGTCAAAATCTGGGTTGTGCGCCCCACTTTTGAGGACCGTCTGAAACGAGAAGACAAACCTCTTTTCAGCAGTAGTAGAATTCATAAAGGACGGGTTCTTTCAGTAACTTGGTATGCACAAGTTACGTTCCTTCAGATATATTACTCAATGATTGCGAACAGGCTACAACACGATCTTCTGCTGACCCACAGTGGCCCGGCTTTAATGCGTACATACCAGGACCCGATGAACAAAGCGGTGCATGTAGAGGCTGGAGAGCTGGTCATTTGGCGGTGGCTGGGCATCGACAGGTTTTTTCCTCCGGACAAAGAGGACATAATTCAAGATTTACTGCGTGGTTGTGCATCGGTAGAACTTTCTCTGCAGGGATCATATTTTTTCTTTCTCCGCTGATGCTGCCTTTCGCAGGATTATCAAGAGAGCTGTACCAACATTTTCTTCCGATTCAAAGATTCTCAATTGATTGATCATTTACAGCATCCTTCAAATTCGTGTCCGTAAACACCTTCCCGAACGCCACGACGCCACATATTGCCCCAAATCTATCTGTATTTCACTCATCGATTCACGACCCCATTTTACTGTGTGTCTATCCGGAATCATCCTCCTTCCTTATGTTGAATGCCGGCTTTTTACCTGCTCGCCGTCCATTCCCATTTCCGGTTGAGAAACGGGGGCATGTAGAAGAAGATGGAAAGGAAATGATACTCGCACCAGATAGGATGCGTGATGACCAAGACGGAGGTGGAGAGATGTCAAATGTTGTGCAACTCCCTCCAGAAATCGTGGGGTGGCGTGTTGGTTTGAATGATCATATCACTGGGCTTCACAGCTGCGTCATGGGGATGGGCGGTCAGGTCATTATAGGCGTAGGAGCCAAAAAACATGTGTGGATATGGGAGTTGAGGGAAAAGTAGATATGCTCTAAGTCTATGTTACTATAAGTCATCCTCTCGATGTGTACATTACTCGATCCTTGCAACCCAAAATATGATAGTGTTCATAAATGACGCTCTAAAAAACCCGAATATTACCAACGCTCTATTCACTCGAATAAAAACGAGCTGATCCATCCTAGCCAATGCTTCGGCGAAAGTAATGCTTTCCATGTGTATCATACATCCGTTGATGTATGGGTAGATATGTCTGCAAAGGGAGGTTTGGTGGGAGAACATGGAGAGCGGCTGAGCTCTAGCTGATGGGGTAGCATCACGACAGCCGTTGCACCGCCAAGCGTAATAAACAGAGGGTGTAAGGGAGGCGCAGCGGGGTACGCAGGCCACTGCGATGAGACAAGACCAGCTGAGCCTTGTCCTTGAGGCAGGGACCAGTTGATGAGATGGTAAATAGGCGTCGGCTTGTGAAGCAACATGAGCAGACGGTGTTTCAGCAGTCTAAGGGATTTCGAAGGTGGGCAAAAAGAGGTGATTTAAAGATACTGCGACAGAGAGATAACGAGGAGTAAGAATGTGGGTGGCAAGTGAAGAAAACCAGTCAAACTCACCATAAAAGACATCTTCCTTCCTCTAGGTAGCGGCGGTGGCGGCGGTGGCATCATGACGAAACCTTGAGGAGGATACCCGAGCATAGGTGGAGGTGGATAGCCGTGTGGATAAATGGGAGAGGTCGGTGGAGAGGTGAAGTGGAAAGCTGAGGGGTGACGGGGAGACCGGGAATGTGAGCGTCTATGTGAGCGCGAGGATCGATGGTGATCGGGGTAGATTGGCGGGAAGGTGTATCCTGGTGAAGGGAGCGGAGGTACCATAGGCTGGTAGATTGGCTGGTGAGGATACATGGGAGGAGGAGGAGGACTATGCAGAGGCATTAGGCCTGGCATTGGACCTGGCATTGGACCTGGGTAGCCAGGCCCAGCTGCATAGGAGTCATCTGAACCAGAATCAGAAGGAGGAGGACGGTGATAATGACGGTGGTGCTTTGTTCGGGTGTCAGCAACGGACTGGGTAGTTGGACCAAACTGAGGTCTGTGGTGCTCAGTCTGGTTGACCCAGTTCGCAATACGCCGTTGAGTAGCGAGGTAACGTTCATAACCCTCGGGTGAATAGTCGTATTCCGTCATCGTGAAGATGTTAGAAAAGAGCTCTATAGGCGAGAGACAACAAGGACAACCGTGCTTATTGTAGCTTATATACACTCCTTGGTCGTCGTCAGGGCACTGGTATTGTTGCTTGCACAGGTGGGGTTGTACTGACAACAACATGTACACACAGCCCCAAAGGCAACTCCAATCATCCGACTTGTGGAATGTATTCTTATCTCACCATGGCCATATGATACATCAAATCCATTGTCCACTTTTATCAAATCCATTCAACCATCAGATCCTTCACCCCAGGTATCTAGCGACGGTTGAAATCACCTCCCTGTCCTTTGTACGCCGGGATCTTGACTATGGGGGTACGGAACGACCTTGCCGTCACGCGCCTTGACTGACGATCCTTCCGGGATCCGTCGTTCGTATCGCACAATCTCGCCACTCGGTGACTTGACCGTTTGCTCTTCCGGAATCTGACGACGGGAGTACGGAACGATCTTGCCATCAGGCGCTTTGACTGACGCTTCTTCGGGGATCTGTCGTTTGTAGGGAACAATCTGTCCATTCGGCGACTTTACGGCTTGCTCTGCCGGAATCTGACGACGAGAGTAAGGGATTATCCTCCCGTCAGGGGCCTTGGTTGCTTCTTCCGCAGGTATTTGTCGTCTGTATGGGATGATCCGTCCAGCAGGTGACTTGACTGTCTGCTCCTCTGGAATTTGGCGACGAGAGTAAGGGACAATATTACCGTCAGGCGATTTGGTCGCTTCTTCAGCGGGAATCTGTCGCTTATAT
>Ga0307507_10000830_pt1 | contig 68496 bp, 26 predicted proteins | sample 7_EM_MG_FD_207223 | JGI IMG/M metagenome (GOLD analysis project Ga0307507, IMG submission 207223) | Populus trichocarpa ectomycorrhiza microbial communities from riparian zone in the Pacific Northwest, United States - 7_EM | ecosystem: Host-associated > Plants > Roots > Unclassified | place... | reverse complement strand
TTCCCTACTTTAGGGTTGTTGGTTTGTTCTCCTATAAGGCGCCCTAGGGTCCCTCTATAGTTTATTTAGGCGTGTCTTAATATACTTTATAACATTAAAGTTATGTTTACTTTACGCCCTTTATATTACAGCAGCTTCAATATATAGTTATAGGGGGGGAATATTAGCTTCCTTCTTAAGCAGTGCTATAGCCATTCACTTATACCCGCCTGTTATGCTCCAGAGGTAGGCTGTTTAGACCTTTTAGAGTGGTTTAAGGAGTAATTTAGAGGGGCCCTTTTTAGTTTCTCCAATAGCCTAAACACTAGATCTATATATTATAGTTAGCCGAACAACTGCTATATATAGTAGGCGTAACCTCTAAAAGCATAGACCCTATATAAAATTAACAATCCTAGATAATATAATATACTATACTTAGCCCTTATAGGCCGCTTATACTATATATACGCTCTACTAGAGCTTACTATCTACCTATACTCCTAATACCCTTAGGCCCTAAACTAGTTAACCCCTAAAGCCTTAAATATAGATTATATGCTAGAGATCTACAGATTAGTTGCATTTTCTTATAAAATAGATTAGCAGGTATTTCTCTGGTAAGAATTAGACTCCATATTATCTTACCTATTCCATATAGGTGTTATAGGCTTTCTCTAGTATTCTGCAGTTCTCTACGGCTATTGGCCTATATATAATTAGGTTTATATTATTAATAAAGCCTATCCCCTAGGTCGCCCCTTCCTTAAAGGTGTTAAGTAAGTTACTTATAAAGAAAAGGAAGAATATAGGCGAAAGAGGTAATCCTTATAGTATACCTATTGTAACTGTAATAGGGGGGCTCTAGTATCTACTAAAGACCAGTAATATCTCTTTCTGGCCTATAAACCCTTAAACAAATTATATAATCCATTTTAGAAAGCCCTTTGCCCTAAGGATATATAGGAGGCGCTTATAGGGTATATTATTATAGGCACTACTAATATCTAGGCTAAGCATTAATACTATAAAGTCCTTGCGCATAGCCCATGCAGTTTTAATAGTAGCAGTAAGTAGTATAAGTGCTGATAGTATTAAGCAATTCTTTCTTACCCCTATTTAGCTTTATGGTAGTAGGGCATATTCCTTTACCATATCTACTATATAGTCCACTATAACCTTTTTTAAGATCTTGCTTAGGGTGTTTTCTAAGGTAATAGGGCGGTAGCTTCCTAGGATTAAGTAGTCTACTTTACCTTCTTTTTATAAGATAACCATTGTTATAGATCTTCCAAGTTATAGGTAGTAGCCTATTACAAAGCATGCTCTAGCTATATCTGTAAGCTAAGGTGCTATAAGTGGACCATAGGTCTTTAAGGCTTTATTTAGAATCCTATCTAGTCCTAGTACTATATTATTTAAAAGGCGACTAATAGTTCTAGCCATTTCTTTAGTTGTTATATTACTGTTAACCCTTAGGTAAGTCACTAGTGTTTTACTAGTAATATTACTAAGGTCTGCTAGAGCTAGTTAGGGGAAAAATCTTTCTATAAGGATCTTTACCTTCTTATTATTGTTACTTATAGCCTATAGTTCGCCTACTCTCTATAGGGGTAGTAGGTATAGGTCTTCTACTAAGCGTCCCGCCTTTTTCTTTACCCATCTTACTATAGTCCAAAGGCCCTTGTTATAGGGGATGCTTAGGTTAGTAGTATATTTATTTATAAACTATCTCCAGTTATTTCTTGCTTCTTTTTTTAGGGTATTCTTTAGCTAGTTTCTTATATCTTTATATTATCTTTTGTCTTTAGGGTTATAGCTACTTATATATTTCCTTCTTGCTCATTATTAGCTAGCTATAAGAACCGCGTATTGTGCGGACCATACATATTATATATAGGGGCCCAGTTTTAAGACCAGGCAATACTCTTCTAGCCTATTTTTAATTGCTACCTAGATCCTTTCTAGTCTTTAGTTAATTTCCTTAGGGGTAGCTAATAAGCCTTACTTATTTGGTATTAGGTGGATTTCTTTAAGGTCTTAAAGTTATTGTTTAACTATATTAAGAAAACTGTTTATCTTAAGCTTCCTTATTACGTATCTTTTACTATTTAGTTGCGCCTTAATATCCAAATCTAGCTATATCTGAATAGGGATATGGTCTAAGGTGAGTACCCATTCTTCTTTAGGGATATACCTTTTAAGTCTCTGGTATGGGCCATTGTCTATAAATATAAGGTTAATTATACTTCTGGCAGTGCCTTATTGCTATATAATTACTCCTAGGGGAGTAGCTAGCTTAAGGCCCCAGATATCTATAGCTCTTAGTAGGCACTCTACCTATTATTTAGCAGTAATATAGATACCCCCCTACTATAGGTAGTAGAGGTTTATGTCTCCTAATAGAATAGACTCTATGCCTTTAGTTTCCAGTAAGCTTATTACTAATATAATATTCTCTGTTTATGGGACCCCTTTAACCCTAGGGTTATACATATTAATAATTTATACTAGTCCCCTATATATCTGGATTATTATAACTATAATATCTAGGTTAACTGCTTACTATAACCATAAGGACAGGCTAACAGCCTTACTAATTATAAAGCACACATATATAGCTGCTTTTGGTTCATATAGGAGCTGGAATCCTTAGGGGCAGTATATTAATTATATATAGGTATTATAATACGGCTCTTATATAGCAAGGATATAGTATTTCTCTAGGTCTAGACTATCTAGTAGGGGCCTTACAAGGCAGTGGTTTGTATTGCCGCAGTTATACTATATAATAGATGGGTGGCGGACCCCTAGCGAGGGTCATTTAACTCTTCTTTATTCTTTACTTCCTCTATTTCCACTTTCTCTAGGATTTTCAGAACTTCTATCTCTTATATCTACACCCTGGTTGCTACTTATTTTATATAGAGCTTTCCATTCCTGTGTTTTGTATTCCTACTAGCGCTTCTATATCCAAATCTGTTATTATCTCTAGTTCTTCCCCTGGTCTTACTAGTCAGCTTTATGCCCTTTATGGGTTGGCTATAAATATTAGATTTGCCGCGTTTAGTCTAATTCTTAATTATCCTGGTTTTAAGCTTGCTATAGCTGTCCATGGGGGTCTTCCTATAGGGCGTCCTCTCCCTTATGTCCCCTGTGACCCTTGTGTCCCTATTTGGTCTGGTAATATCACGCGGCGTCGCTTCTAGCCCGTTAAGGCTTAGGATAGCTGGCCCAGCCCCCCAGTATTAAAGGTAGGGAACGCTGGGAAGGCACCTACGTCCCCCTGGCTTATCGCCTATTATTTCCATTTGTATAACCTGGCGTGTAGTTATTCCCGCAGCTGTTGAGCCCTTACCTTCCGTCTCCTGTATTTAATACAGTCTACTCTCTCCCACGCCTTATGTGTGCTTTGGTGACAGTTTGCGCATTTTATTTAGTCTTAATTTAAGCAGTGTCTTATATCGTGGGGGCCTACACAGTGGCCGCAGCACACCTGTGCTGCGCATGTGGACTGGGTATGTCCCTATTATACGCAGCGATAGCATCATTCTAGGCGTAGTTTGTGGTTATAGAGCCTTGTGTTGTATATAAGGCCATTTACAATCATTCCTTTTTGGATAAGGAGTTTTTGCATTCCTAGTGTATATATGCTAACGATAAGGGATATTAAATTTATTATAAATATAGGTTAAGTTACTAGTTTAAGGTTTGTATTTAAGGGACTAGGCTTAAATATAGTTATTTTAATCTTATTTATAGGTATTTCTATTAGGGTCTTTAATAAAAATACCTTAATATTACGGAGTTCTTTATAGAGTGCTTTTATTAATTACTAATACTAGTGTTACGGAACGGGGGAAATGGCTATAGAGCGTATATATTTAAGGAGTCTATAAGACGTTACGCAATCGATTATAAGGGTTAAGGGCGTAAGGAGGTAATATACCCTTGCGTAGCTAACATAAGCTATACATAAGGTATACACAAGAGCACGGGGCTCTCCTATAGAGGCCCCTATGGTCGGGTTCTATAACACTACCCCCCCTCCTATTAAAGCGGAGCTCTGGCGACGCTATAGTTACTATATATATATAGGGGGAACGCTTAGGGTATATAGAAAAAGAAGAAATATTATTATAGGTGTAACGGGCTTATATAAATGCTTCTAACTTAAAGCTTATGGGTTGCTACTATGTAAAGGTACTGGGCTATGGAGGGGAAGGAGACTGTTAGAGACTTAGTAAAATACAAGGGTGTTGCTAAGGCGCTAGTAACAAGTAAGCTAATAGCGATTTTCCATCCTAGGGATAGAAAATCCTAATTAGCTAAATTCTCTTTAACGTTTAAAATCTGACCAATTAGACAACTTTAACCGGCGGTTAAAGTTCCTTAATATCTTGTTAGAGTAGTTATATAACAGTAATGTATAACAATTTAGCTGTAGCGGCTCCTATAGGGGATTAAGTATAAAATCTCTACTTAGGCCTAGTTTCTATGGGTTTATATAGTAATTAGATCTTTTACGTTTTTAAAATCTTCCTATAGTTGCTATTCCGGCTAATCTATGTCGAATCCTATATAGGTAGCTTTATAGTAGAGCCGCCGTCCTCTGCCTTTACCAAAGTATTTAGAGTTAATAATCTATTTAACAGTCCACTTCTTATAGTTTTTATCTTTATTCTTATCTCGGATTAGTACTAGTAGGGGTTTAGGCTATATTTGTCCTAGTAGAGGGTTAGGCTAGTAAAGGTATAGTAGCTATAGGTAAAATATAGGCCATGTCCCACAGGTGGCTAAGGCAGGTGGGAGCTCTAGTTTATATATAGCTCCTCTATTAATAACTTGTTTAATTTAATAGGTGCTAAGGTTCTTGTAATTAAGTAACTTTATAGGCCTCTATATAGAGATATTACGTGTATCTAACTATACCTAGTCACTAACACGCATCTTAGGTGGTGGTGTTTTATAACAGTTGGCGAAGTAAGCCTGCTTTACTTAGGCCTAGGCCATCTCTCCTTTATAGTAGTTAAGTAGATCTTTTATATAGTCTATATATTAATTAGTAAGTAGCATCTTAAGGCGTTTTCTATATGGCAGTTTCTTATTAATAGGCTATAGTGGCTCTATACTGGATTATAGGTAATAACCTTTATTTGTAAAGAATAGGGTAAGTCTTATAGTAGCTAAGACGTAATTATTTACTGTAAATTTACCTAGTAGAAGATAGTCTATCTAGTTATCTTGACTATAGGCGACTACCTATTATAAGTACGCCTTTATACTAGCGTTAGCGTTTTTTGGTTGTCTAGTAGTTTTATAGTAAAGGGATATAGACATCTTAACAGAGATACTAAGGTGTTGGCAGATCCGCCTCTATATATTAGAGTTAAATTACGTGCCTTAGTTAGACGTAATAGAGTTAGGTAACCTATATAGTTAGTAAACTTTATAAAGAAAGGCGTTAGTAATATTACTAATAGCTACACCTTTAGTTAGGACATAGTAGCGTTCTTTTATAAGTTGGCATATTATTATAAGGATATTCTTATAGGTTTGGCTATATTATTTATAAAGTGGTAGGTTAATAATAAAGTCTATAGCAATATCTACCTATTAGAGTATAGGTACTAGTAGATGGTATAGTAGTCCCTAGTACTTTATATAGAATGCTTTAGCACGCTTATAACTATAGTAGGCACCTATAAAGCGTTTAACTATGTCTATTATTTTAGGCTAGAAGTAGTATCGGCTTAGGAGCTTATAGGTTCCTCCTTTATCTAGGTAGCCGCTTAACTAGAGGTTATAGGCTATTTAGATTAGTTGCTGTTATAGGTTTTCTAAGTTAGGGATAAATAGACAGCCTCTATAATAAAGCCTGTTCTCTTTTACTTTTAAGGCTGTTATATTAATCTGGCCTAAGCTTTAGAGGTTAGTAGGTAGTATATAGGTGCTAGCGGTCTTTACGGCAATTAGTTAATATAGTAATAGGTTAATAGAGGTATTATATACTATAGTAATAAGCTTGTTAATTTTAGGGGGTAACTCTAGTTCTATGGTATAAAGCTAAGGTGCGGTTAGTTCTATCTTGGGTAGTATACCTAGGGCCAAGTTCCATGCTTTTAGGATTATCTATTATTGGAATTAATTATAGGGGTCATCTTCTAACTAAGGAAGGTCTTGTAAACAGCGTATTAGGCTATTAGGTTTAGTACCTTATACTCCTAGCCTATAAGTAATTTTAAAGTTAAAACTAGAGAGGAATTTATTCTAGCAAGCTTAGCGTTAATTTAATTGCTTTATAGTTATAAAGTACTTAAGGTTACAATAATCTGTAAGGACTTTAGTTAGCTAGTTAGGTTCTACTAAAAAGAGTTCTAGTTAAAATTCTTTAAACACTTATATAATTGCAAGGAGTTCTTTATTATAGATCTTATAGTTACACTCCTATAGTATAAGCTTAGACGAGTAAAATGCGACTAGGTAAAGGAGGTCGTTATTACCCATCTAAAAAAGGACGCCTGCATTAACGTAGTCTAATGTCACGGAACCCTACCGTAGGGGCCTCTATAGGAGAGCCCCGTGCTCTCGCGTACACCTTACGTATAGCTTACGTCAGCTACGTGTAGGTATATCACCTCCTTACGCCCTCGACCCTTGCAATTGATTGCGCAACGTCTTATAGATTCCCTAAATACATACGTTCTGTAGCCATTGCCCCCATCTCGTAATATTACGTTACACCTTTTTTATCACCAATGCTCAGCCTGCAACCAATTCTATATCTCCATAATACTACAGGCGCTACTAGAAGCAGTATGTCTCCCACCTTATACTTTTAAAGAACTGACAATAATAAGACAAGATTCCTTACTAGCCACTATATTAAACTTAAAGAACAATCCAATATCCATATTAAACCTACGACGCTAATCAATCCCTGGAGGATTTAATTTACTAACTATAGCCTTAACCCCTAAAGGGAAGCCTAGTATCTTAAAAGACTACAACAACCCTAACAAGGTAGACATTAACAATATCTTATTCTTTATTAACTACATAACTATAGACAAACAAGCTAAAGGGCTACTACCTATTAAGATTAAAATACAAGACGCTAAGACCTTTTTAAAAATAGTAGCATAAGAACCTAATAAATACTACCGCCTTCTACAGAACTACTATCTAAAGCTTATATAAGCTAAGATGCATACTGCTTAAGATTATAATATCATCCAAGACCTATAAGCTTGTGAGGCGCTTACTAATAACATACGCTAAAAGATTAAAGATAACCTCTACGTATCTAAATACAACATCCAACAATTAAAAAAGGCTAAGATTATACTTATTACTACAGTTATAGAAAGAGAGGGTATAATTAAATACCTATAATCTTAGCTTAATAAGTATATTTATAATAATACCAGACACCCCTTTACCGTATACAATACTACCTAAGTCTCTACGCCCCCAGCAACCTTACCTACCTAAACTACTACTATAGGGTCTAATACATGCTACCCTAATCCCCTAATCTTCTAGGGTGACCATAAGGAATACAGCTACTAGAAAATATAAGTCTATAAGAAACTAACCCAAAGCGCCTACCTTTTCCCTATAGAAGATACTAAGATTGGCTACATTATTAGGTAAATAAAGGGCATCCTATTTAATAGGCTCTTTACTTAATAGGAGACTAACAGTCCCTAAAAGTAGCAGTCTTACTAGGAACCCCTTAAGGACCTTAACTAAATATACCATAACTATAACCTAGTGGCCACTAGTTAAGCTAAACTACATGCCCTAAAGATAAGTCCCACTAAATTATTTAATAAGTTCTATATTAATATTTATAATATGGTAGTAGCCCTATAGAAGATTAAATAATAGCTAAACTAGATTACTACTATAAACCCCTACCTAAAGACCTCCCTATAGAAGCCCTCCAGACCTACTAAACTACTAACACCTACTACCCTAAGCAACACTACTAGTCCTAATATTAACCTCTCTATACTAACCTTCCTATAGAAGCTACTAAATAGATAATATAAGCTACTCCGGAAGCTAAAGCGTTACTATAGATACTGTTAAGAAGGCTATTATAGCTATAGCCCAAACTGTCTAATAGCTAGGTTTAGCGGCTACTACCTAATACTTAACCTAGTACCTTAAACAACAAATATATTACTATGTACCACTACTATACAAGATAAAGACGCAGCAATAGCAGTAGAGTTAGATATAGAAATAGAAAACGCTAAGTTTTAGCCCTAAGTTATAGGCTAGGACGCCTTAATAATAAGGGGATCTATATATTGGCCTACTTAATAGATAACTTAATAAAGATAAATGGACTGAAACAGATAGTTTTACCTATAATAGAAATCACTGCTAAAAAATAATATAAAGCCATTCCATAATTGATTGCGGAGCTATTAATAAATTTATAAACACCTAATTTATACGCACTTATAACCTACCTACCTTACCCCTTACTAAAGCCCGCGCCCTACAACTTACTAATAGTAGTTATACTACATAAAAGATTACCTATATAGCATAACTCCACCTAAATATAAATGGGCACCAGGAAGAGCTCTAGGCCTATATTATACTACTTACTAACTACCCTATTATCCTTAGAATAAACTAGCTTAAATAACACAACCCTACTATTAATTGGAAAAAGAAAGAAGTAACCTTTAACTCTAAATACTATAGAGAGACTTGCTTAGGGTATAGCCTAGCCACCTCTACCTACTCCCTAGAATATTAACCTAAGGAACCTATTATTACCTTACCTATAACTAACTACTACTATATAAGTGCCGCGGCCTTCTACCATATAGCATATAGGAAAGGCTAGACCGTTGCCGCAGCCTCTTAATTATAACTATATAAGCTTAATAAAGAATAAGACTACATCCTCTATAGTAATAGAATAGATATAGTTAACCTTCTAGAAAATAATGCCTCTATAGAACTCCATGGACTTTCACCTTTAGACTTTAAGAAGTTTATAAAGCTTAAAAAGGAACTTACTAATAAGGAACTCCGCAAGCTCCTCCCTAAGAGGTACTATAACTTTATTAATATATGCTTATAAAAGAGCGTAGATATACTCCCCCTATATTAACCTAATAACTATACTATTAATACTAAATAAGGAAAAACACTACCCTATAAGAGACTCTACTTAATATTAAAAGACAAACTTCTAGTTGTTAAAAAGTATATTAATAAGCACCTTAATAAAGGGTTTATTTATCCCAGTATATCCCTAGCAGCCACCCCTATCCTCCTTACTAAGAAGCTAGAAGGAGGTATTTAATTCTGCGTTGACTATAGAGGACTTAATACTATTATAATTAAGAACTAATACCCCGTACTACTTATATATAAAACTCTTAAGCAGCTTAGCTAAGCTAAAATCTATACCAAGCTTAATATTATTGCCGCCTTTAACCGCCTCTAAATACGGGAAGGTAATAAATAGGAAACCGCATTTATATCGCGCTTTAGCCAGTTTAAATATACTATTATACCCTTTAATATATATAACGGCCTAGGCAGCTTCTAAAGCTATATTAATAATGCCTTATAGGACTATCTTAACGACTTCTACTCTGCGTACCTAGATAATATACTTATTTATAGTAATAACCCTTCTAAGCATACTAAGCATATTTAAAAGGTTCTATAGCGCCTTAAGGACGTAGGACTTTATACTAACTTAAAGAAGTATAAATTCTTAGTTATAGAAATAAAATACCTTAGACTAATTATTACTACTAAGGGTATCTATATAGACCCTAAAAAGGTATATATAATTACTAAATAGCAAACCCCTAATTACATTAAGGATGTACAAGCCTTCCTTAGTTTTGCCAACTTCTATTAAAAGTTTATATACAACTTCTTAGGTATTATAGCACTATTTACAGCAATAATATAAACGAAAGGCCTTTCTATAAAAGGAAGAAAAATATATTTATATTTTACCTAGACGCCTAAATACGAGAAGGCGTTCCAAGACCTTAAAGATGCTTTTACTAAAGCACCTATCCTAGCTTATTTCATACTAGGATAATAACTCTATCTTAAAACTAACTCCTCGGACTATATTAACACAGGCATTCTCTCCCAAATAGGTAATAACAGCCTCTTCTACCTAGTCGCATTCTACTTATCTAAGCTTATACTATAAGAATATAACTATAAGATCTATAATAAAGAACTCCTTACCATTATATAAGCGTTTAAGAAATTCTAACCAGAACTCTCCTTAACAGAACCTAACTAGCTAACTAAAGTCCTTACGGACTATTATAACCTTAAATATTTTATAACTATAAAACAGCTAAACTAACGCTAAGTACACTAAAACAAGTTCCTCTCTAGTTTTAACTTTAAAATTGTATATAGGCTAGGAGTATAAGGTACTAAGCCTAATAGCCTAATACGCCGCTTATAAGACCTTCCTTAGTCTAAAGATAACCCCTATAACCAGTTCTAATAATAGACAATCCTAAAAGCATAAAATTTAGCCCTAGGTATACTACCTATAATAGAGCCAACTATACCTTAGCTTTATATAATAGAACTAGAGTTATCTCCCAAAATTAATAAGCTTATTACTACAGTATACAACACCTCTATTAACCTATTACTGCACTAACTTATTACTATAAAGACCGCTAGTACCTGTATAATACCTACTAACCTCTAAAGCTTAGGCCAGATTAATATAGCAGCCTTAAAAGTAAAAGAAAATAGGCTCTATTATAGAGGCCGCCTATTTATTCCTAACTTAGAAAATCTACAATAGTAACTAATCTAAATGGCCTACAACCTCTAATTAAGCGGCCACTTAGGTAAAGAAGGAACCTATAAACTTCTTAGCCAATACTACTTCTAGCCTAAAATAATAGACTTAGTTAAACGCTTTATAGGCGCCTATTAGGGTTATAAGCGCGCTAAGGCCTTTAATACAAAGTACTAAGGACTACTACATCCTCTACTAGTACCTATATAATAATAGGCAGATATTGCTATTAATTTTATTATTACCCTATTACCCTATAAACAACGGGGCCGTACCTACAAGAATATCCTTATAATAATATAGCAACTTATAAAAGAGCGCCACTACGTCCCAACTAAAGGCGTAGCCATTAATAACATTACTAATACCTTCCTCCATAAAGTCTACTAATTATATAGGTTACTTAACTTAATTACGTCCAACCAAGGCATATAGTTTAACTCTAATATATAGAGACAAATCTACCAACGCCTTGGCATCTCCATTAAGATATCTATATCCTTCTACTATAAAACCACTAGATAACCAGAAAACGCTAATACTAGCATAAAAGCATACCTATAATAGGTAGTCGCCTATAGTTAAGATAACTAGGTAGATTACCTTCCACTAAGTAAATTCGCAGTAAATAACTATATCCTAACCACTATAGGACTTACACTATTCTTTATAAATAAGGGTTATTACCCCTAATCTAATATAGAGCCACTAGAACCTATTAAAAAGAAAATACCATATAGAAAATACCTTAAAATGCTACTTACCAACCAGTATACAGACCGTATAAAAAATCTACTTAACTACTATAAGGGAGAAATGGCCTAGGCTTAAGCAAAGTAGGCCTACTTCGCCAACCGTCATAGAACGCCACCACTGGAGATACGTGTTGGCGACTAGATATGGTTAAATGCATACAATATCTCTACGCAGAGGCCTATAAAGTCACTTAATTATAAGAACCTCGGCCCCTACCTAATTAAACAAGTCATTAATAGGGGAGCTGTATATAAGCTAGAGCTTCCACCTGCCCTAGCTACTCGTAGGATATGGCCCATATTTTACCTATAGCTACTACACCTTTACTAGCCTAACCCCCTACCAGGATAGATATAGCCTAAACCCCTACTAGTGCTAATCTAAGATAAGAATAAAAACAAGAACTATAAAGAATAGACTATTAAACAAATTATTAACTCTAAATACTTTGGCAAAGGCAGGACAGCAGCTCTACTACAGAGCTATCTATATAGGATTTAACATAGATTAGCCAGAATAGCAACTATAGGAAGACTTTAAAAATGCAAAGGACCTAATCAGCGATTTTTACTACGCGAACCCACAGAAACTAGGCCTAAGCAGAGATTTTATACCTAATCCTCTATAGGAGCCCTTATAGAGTTAAACCATTATATATTACCACGTAAGGGCAAATTACCATTAAATTACCGTAGATTGCCATTATATAATGGCAAAATACAATTATATAACCGGAATATTAATAAGATATCCAGGAACTTTAACAGGCGGTTAAAGTTATCTAAATAGTTGGATTTTTAGGTGCCAAGCCTTATTATATAACGTTGTTTTAAGCCCTTAGCAATACCCCCTTACTTTTCCTTCTCTATACCTTAAATGTCCCTTCTATATATATATAGCAGAACGACGTTATCAGCCATAGCAAAGGAGCTCTTGCTGCACCTGGCCCAAAAAGACCAAAACTAACCAAAATAACCCTGAAAATCACCCAGAGAATCCCCCTAAGATGCATGCATTGCAGGGGAGGCACATATTAAACGACGGTGGTTCGCACTTACGCGCGACCGCCAGAACCACGCCCAGCAATGGCCCTCTATAATAAAAACGGGCAAATACTACACCATAAAGCGAAAACACCTTTATTAAGAAGGCATCTAACAAAATATAAAGCCTATTAGACGCGTCTAGTATCTAGAATTGTAGGGGAGTAACTATTAGCCATAACAATCTAACGCAGCTAGTAGAATGGCTCTGCTAGTCTAGTAAACCTTAGGCGCCCCTCTAGTAAACCCTTAATTAAATCCTCTAACGGCTAAGTAAAATTAAAAATAAATAAAACCCCCTCTTACTGGCGAACTGCACCTAGGCTGCTATAGCTGTGCTTCTATAGTATAGTGAACCTACCCTCCTTAAAATAACAACTGGGTATATAATTATAATATAACCAAATATAGAAAAAGCAGAGGGGCTTAGGGGATAATTAGAAACAGAAGTCCTTATAGAGATTTATAAAGAGGTCTATAATGCTGTTATAGTCTAATACCTTAGGAGTGGAGATATTAGAGTTACCCTAAAGGATTAATAGGTAAAGGAACAAGCTATAAGGGTAGGGGATAGGCTAGGAGAATATATTAGTATAAAAGTACTCTGTGAGGATTACCTAGTTAAAGTCCTAGTAGTTCCTATAAGCCTTAGGGTAGAAAAGGGATGCTAGGTGGATAATATAGCAATTATATAGGAGATAGTAAGACAAATGGAACGCCTTATACTAGGACTTAAGATTACCTAAATCTAATAGCTTTGTTAGGAAAATATAAACTAAGCATATAATAAGAATAATAAGAGGATATAAGAGTCGCTAGAGACTCGCTAGGGAGACGCCAGATAAATACATAGCTCCCTTATTATTAGTATATATATACTAGGAATACAAAAACTTTTTATCTAAAAAGGAATAATTATAAATGGCCTTATATATAATATAAGGCTCTATAACTATAGACTATGCCTAGAATAATGCTATTACTACACATAATAGGGATACACCTAATCCACTTGCGCAGTATAGGTGTGCTGCGGCTACTGTGCAGGCCCCTATAATATAAGATACTACTTAAATTAAGACTAAATAAAATGCGTAAACTGCTACTAAAGCATATATAAGGCGTAGGAGAGAGAAGACTGTATTAAATACAGGAGACAGAAGGCAAGGGCTTAACAGCTATAGAAATAACTGCACGCTAGGTTATATAAATAGAAATAATAGGCGATAAGCTAGTAGGATATAGGTGCCTTTCTAGCATTTCCTACCTTTAATACTAGGGGGCTAGGCTAGCCATCCTAAGCCTTAATAGGCCAGAAGAGACACCGTGTAATATTACTAGACTAAATAGGGACATAAGGGTTATAGGGGATATAAGGGAGAGGATGCCCTATAGGTAGACCCTTATAGACAGCTATAGTAAGCTTAAGACCAGGACAATTAAGAATTAGACTTAACGCAGCAAATATAATATTTATAGCCAACTTATAAAGGGCATATAACTAACTAGTAAGAATAAGGGAAGAACCGGAGATAATAATAGATTTAGATATAGAAGCGTTAATAGGAACATAAGACATAGGAACAGAAAGCTTTATATAAAATAAGTAGGGACTAAGGTGTAGATATAAGAGATAGAAGTTCTAAATATTCTAGAGAAAATAGAAATAGAAGAAGTAAGGAATAAAGGAGAGATAAAGGACCCTTACTAGGGGTCCACTACCTATCCATTATATAATATAACTGCGGTAATATAAACCACCATCTTATAAGGCCCCTACTAGACAGTCTAGACCTAGAAAAACACTATATCCTTACTATATAAAAACCGTACTATAATACCTATACATAATTAATATACTGCCCCTAAGGATTCTAGCTCCTATATAAACTAAAAGCAGCCATATATATATGCTTTATAATTAGTAAGGCTATTAGCCTATCCTTATAGTTATAGTAGGCAGTTAACCTAAATATTATAGTTATAATAATCTAGACATATAGGGGACCGGTATAAATTATTAATATATATAACCCTAGGGTTAAAGGGGTCCCGCAAATAGAGAATATTATATTAGTAATAAGCTTACTGGAAACCAAAGGTATAGAGTTTATCCTACTAGAAGATATAAACCTCTACCACCTATAGTGGGGGGGTATTTATATTGCTGCTAAATAATAGGTAGAGTGCTTACTAAGAGGCAAGAAAGAACCGCTTAACACTATTAGCACTTACGCTACTTACTACCACTATTAAATCTGCATGGGCGATGCGAAGGGACTTTATAGTATTAATGCTTAGCCTAGATATTAGTAGCGCCTATAACAATATACCCTATAAGCGTCTCCTATATATTCTTAGGGAAAAGGGCTTCCTAGAATAGATTATACAATTTGTCTAAGGGTTTACAGGCCAGAAAGAAACATTATTGGTCTTTAGCAGATACTAGAGCCCCCCTATTACAGTTATAATAGGAATACCATAAGGATTACCCCTCTTACCTATACTCTTCCTCTTCTTTATAAGTAACCTACTTAACTCCTTTAAGGAAGGGGCAACCTAGGGGATAGGCTTTATTAATAATATAAACCTAATTATATACGGGCTAATAGCTATAGAAAATTGCAGAACACTAAAGAAAGCCTATAATACCTATATAGAATAGGCAAGATAATATAGAGTCTAATTCTTACCAGAGAAATACCAGTTAATTTACTTTATAAGAAAACGCAATTAATCTGCAGATCTCTAGCATATAATCCACATCTAAGGCTTTGGGGGTTAACCAGTTTAGGGCCTAAGGGTATTAGGAGTATAGGTAGAAGTAAGCTCTAGTAGAGCGTATATACGGCGCAAACAGCCTATAAGGGCCAAGTATAGTACATTATATTATCTAGGATTGTTAATTCTATATAGGGCCTATACTTCTAAAGGTCACGCCTATTATATACAGCAGTTATCCGGCCAACCATAATATATAAATCCAGTATTTAGGCCATTAGAGAAACTAAAAAAGGCCCCCCTAAATCACTTCTTAAACCACTCTAAAAGGTCCAAACAGCCTGCCTTTAAAGTATAATAGGCGGGTACAAGCAAACGGCCACAGTACTACTAGAGAAGGAAGCCAATATTCTCCCCCTATAACTATATATTAAAGCCGCTGTAATATAAAGGGCATAAAATAAACGTAACTCTAATATTATAAAGTATATTAAGATACGCCTAAATAAACTATAGAGGGACCTAAGGGTGCCCTATAGGAGAATAAACTAATAACCCTAAAGTAGGGAAGATATATTAGAGAAACAGGTAAAGAAAGTAGAATAAGAATAGTGCTACTTTAGGGCCCAGGCCTATATAGAGGAGAAAGGAAAATGTGTAAGAGGCTAGTAAAGATAATAGCAAGAAAGAGAAAGGAGCTAAAGTAGAGTATAAAGAAATGCTAGGAAACTATCTACCGCAATATAATACTAGTTGGACCAATACTGGAGAGGTATATAGGAGTTAAAGGTATAGAGGCTAACTCAGGTAAGAGGAACCCAAGCTATAGCATGGTCAACGCTATGGGGGGTAAATACTTAAGGGCTCTAAAAAGGCCTAATAAAGGCAGAAAATATAATAGCAACACTCTTAAGAACAGGAATAATAGGACTAAAAGATTAGCTCTACTAGGTAGGTGTCCTAGTAGGTAGCCTAAGATATAAATATAGCTGGCTAAGATAGATACCAAAATATATAATACTATTATGCCCCCTATACACTAACTAAGAAGCAATGCTCTTAGTAGCTAGTATAGAGAACTATACTATACTGCTCTTAATATAAAAAGGCCTTAAAGCGGTTACCCAGTGGCTTATTAGCCAAAACGTACTAGACCAGTTCTGGGTTGTAAAGGAAATAGTAATAGAGGGCAAAGGGGTAAGTTATAGGCGCCCCCTAATAACTCTACAGTAGTAGAGTAAAGTTTACAATACTAGCGCGTCTATAGGCTTATTACAGCAGCAGTAGTTCCTAAAAAGGTTAAAAAGTAAAGTAGAAGAGTACCACTGATAACTTGTAGGCGCTAAGTAGGCGAGTCCTAAAAGGCGGGGAGATAGATCACGGGGTTTTCTTAAATAGAGTTTTCTCCCTATATGTAAATAAGGAGTAGTCCGCGTGGGCCCAATAGGGATCCGAATCGGACGTTAAGCAATGAATAATATATATATATATATAGCAACCACAGCGTCGCCGGAGCTCCGCCTCTATAAAAGAGGGGGTAGTGTTACGGAACCCTACCATAGGGGCCTCTATAGGAGAGCCCCGTGCTCTCGCGTATACCTCGCGTATAGCTTACGTTAGCTACGCGTAGGTATATCACCTCTTTACGCCCTCGACCCTTACGATCGATCGCGCAACGTCTTGTAGACTCCCTAAATACATACGTTCTATAGCCATTGCCCCCGTCTCGTAACATCTAAGGAGTTAGTTTTAAGGTAGAGTTGCCGTCCTAGTATAAAGTAAGCTAGGATATGTACTCTAGTAAAAGCGTTTTTAAGGTTTTAAAACGCCTTCTTGTATTTAGGCATTTAGGTAAAACGTAGGTGTATTTTTCTTCCTTTTATAGAAAGGCCCTTTATTTGCATTATTGCTATAAGTAGTGCTATAACGCCTAAGAAGTTATATATAAATTTCTAGTAGAAGTTAGCGGGACTAAGAAAGGCTTATACGTCCTTAATGCAGTTAGGAGTTTACTATTTAGTAATTATTTATACCTTCTTAGGGTCTATATAGACATCCTTAATAGTAACAATTTGTCACGGGACGTGGGGCAATGGCTACAAAGCGTATGTATTCGAGGAGTCTATAAGACGTTACGCGATCGATCGTAAGGATCGAGGGCGTAGGAAGGTAATATACTACGCGTGGCTGACGTAAGCTGTACGCGAAGCGTACGCGAGGGCACGGGGTTCCGCTAGGGAGTCTCCCATAGAGGCTCCTGCGGCGGCGTTCTGTGACACTACCCCCCCTCTTATAGAGGCGGAGCTCCGGCAACGCTGTGGTTACTATGTACATATAGAAGGAACGCTTAAGGTATAGAGAAGGAAAAGAAATAATACTAAAGGGGTTAGTGGTGTGGAGTTCTGCCGGCTCTAATTGTTAAATGGACCAATTAGGATTTTCCATCCCTAGAATGGAAAATCGCTATTAGCTTAGTGGAAGGCGGTAAGCTAAACTAACATCTTTACAGTCCGCAGCGACATTGTGTAATAAGGCTTGGCACCCAAGAATTTAACCAATTAGATAACTTTAACTGGTAGTTAAAGTTCCTGGACATTTTAACGATTTTTCGGTCACGTAATAGCAATCTACGGCAATCTAACGGCAATTTGCCCTTACATGGCAGTATATAACGATTGAACTCTATAAGGGCTCCTATAGAGGATTAGGCACGAAATCTCTACTTAGGCCTAGTTTCTATGGATTTGCGTAGTGAAAGTTGCTAATTAGGTCCTTTGCATTTTTAAAGTCTTCCCATAGTTGCCATTCTGGCTGATCTATGTTGAATTCTATATAGATAGCTCTGTAGTAGAGCCACCATCCTCTGCCTTTACCAAAGTATTTAGAGTTAATAATTTGTTTAATAGTCCACTCCTCATAGTTCTCGTCTTCGTTCTCGTCTTAGATTAGTACTAGTAGGGGTTTAGGCTATATCTATCCCGGTAAGGGGTTAGGCTAGTAAAGGTGTAGTAGCTATAGGTGAAATATAGGCCATATCCCACGGGTGGCTAGGGCTGGCGGGAGCTCTAGCTTATATACGGCTCCCCTATTAATGACTTGTTTAATCTAATAGGGGCCGAGGTTCTTATAATCAAGTGACTTTATAGGCCTCTGTGTAGAGATATTGCGTGCATCTAGCCATACCTAGTCGCCAACACGCATCTCCGGTGGTGGCGTTCTATAACGGTCGGCGAAGTAGGCCTGCTTTGCTTAAGCCCAGGCCATTTCTCCCCTGCAGTAGTTGAGTAGATTTTTCATGCGGTCTATATGCTGGTCGGCAAGTAGCATCTTAAGGCGTTTTCCATATGGCAGTTTCTTATTAATAGGTTCTGGTGGCTCTATGCTAGATTAGGGGTAATAACCCTTATTCGCGAAGAACGGAGTAAGTCCTATAGTGGCTAAGACGTGGTTATTAGCTATAAACTTGCCTAGTAGGAGGTAATCTACCTAGTTGTTCTAGCCGTAGGCAACAACCTGTCGTAAGTACGCCTTTATACTGGCGTTAGCGTTTTCTGGCTGTCCCACAGTCTTATAGTGGAAGGATGTAGACATCTTAACAGAGATACTAAGACATTAACAGATCCGTCTCTATAGGTCAGAGTCAAATTGCGTGCCCTAGTCGGACGTAATGGAGTTAGGTATCCTATATAGTCAATAGACTTCGCAAAGAAAAGCATCTGCGACGTCATTAACGGCTATGCCTTTAGTTAGGACGTAGTAACGTTCCTTTATAAGTCGGCATATTATTATCAGGATATTCTTGTAGGTACGACCATACCGTTCACAGGGTGGTAGGTTAGTAATAAAGTCTATAGCTATATCTACCCACCGCCGTATAGGGATTGGTAGCGGGTGCAGTAGTCCTTAGTACTTAGTGCAAAAGGCCTTAGCGCGCTTGCAGCCGTAGTAGGCGCTTATAAAGCATTTAACTAAGTCTATCATCTTAGGCCAGAAGTAGTATCGGCTAAGGAGTTTATAAGTTCCTCCTCTGCCTAGGTAACCGCTTAACTGGAGGTTATAGGCCATCTGGATTAGTTGCCGTTATAGGTCTTCTAAATTAGGGATAAATAGACGGCCTCTATAGTAGAGTCTATTCTCCTTTACTTCTAAGGCTACCATATCAATTTGGCCTAAGTTTCGGAGGCTAGTGGATGGCTTATAGGCGCTAGCAGTTTTCGCGGTAATAAGTTAGTATAATAACGGGTTAATAGAGATGTTATATACAGCAGCAATAAGCTTATTAATTTTAGGGGGCGGCTTTAAGTCTATAGCATAAAGCTAAGGTGCGGATGGTTCTGTTATAGGTAATATACCAGGGGCCAGGTTCCTTGCTTTTAGGATTATCTACTATTGGAACTAATTATAGGGGTTATCCTCTAACTAAGGAAGATCTTGCAAGCGGCGTGTTAGGCTATCAGGTTTTGTGCCTTATACTCCCAGCCTATATGCGATTTTGAAGTTAAAACCAGAGAGAAACTCATTCTAATATGCTTAGCGTTGGTTTAGCTGCTTTATAGTTATAAAGTATTCAAGGTTACAATAATCCGTAAGGACTTCAGTTAGCTGGTTAGGTTCTACTAAGGAGAGTTCTAGTTAGAATTCTTTAAACGCTTATACAATTACAAGGAGTTCTTTGTCATAGATCTTATAGTTACACTCTTATAGTATAAGCTTAGACGAGTAGAATGCGACTAGGTAGAGGAAACCGTTATTACCCCTCTAGGAGAGGACGCCTACATTAACATGGTCTAAGGAGTTGGTTTTAAGATAGAGTTATCATCCTGGTATAAAGTGAGCTAGGATAGGTGCTTTAGTAAAGGCATTTTTAAAGTCTTGGAACGCCTTCTCGTAGTTAGGCGTCTAAGTAAAGCGTAGGTGTGTTTTTCTTCCTTTTATAGAAAGGCCCTTCGTTCGCATTATTGCTGTAAGTGGTGCTACTACGCCTAAGAAGTTATATATAAATTTCCAATAGAAGTTGGCGAAACTAAGGAAGGCTTATACGTCCTTAATACAGTTAGGGGCTTGCTATTCGGTAATTATACGTACCTTCTTAGGGTCTATACGGACACCCTTAGTAGTAACAATTAGTCTAAGGTATTTTACTTCTATAACTAAGAATTCGCACTTCTTTAAATTAATATAGAGTCCTGCTTCCCTAAGGCGCTATAGGACCTTTTAAACGTGCTCAGTATACTTAGAAGGGTCATTACTATAAATAAGTATATCGTCCAGGTACGCCAAGTAGAAGTCGTTAAGGTAGTCCCATAAGGCGTTATTAATATAGCTTTAGAAGGTGCCTGGGCCGTTGCATATACTAAAGGGCATGATAGTATATTCAAATTGGCTAAAGCGCAATGCGAATGCGGTTTTCTATTCGTCGCCTTCCTATATTTAGAGATAGTTAAAGGCGGCGATAATATTAAGCTTAGTATAGATTTTGGCTTAACTGAGCCGCTTAAGGGTCTCACGTATGAGCGGTACTGGATATTGGTTCTTAATTGTAATAGCGTTAAGTCCTCTATAGTTAATGCAGAATTGGATACCTCCTCTAGGCTTCTTAGCGAGAAGGATAGGGGCGGCTGCTGGTAATATACTGGGACAAATGAACCCTTTGTTAAGGTGCTTGTTGATATACTTTTTTACAACTAGAAGTTTGTCTTTTGACATTAGGTAGAGTCTCTTATAAAGTAGTATTTTTCCTTGTTTAATGTTAATAGCATAGTTATTAGGTTAATGCGGGGGGAGTATATCTGCGCCCTTTTGTAAGCACATGTTGATAAAGTTATGGTACCTCTTAGGGAGGAGCTTACGGAGTTCCTCGTTGGTAAGTCCCTTTTTAAGCTTTATAAACTTCTTAAAGTCTAAGGTTAAGAGTTTATTGAGTTCTACGGGCGTGTTATCCTCTAGAAGGTCCACCAGATCTATCCTATTACTATAGAGGACGTAATCCTGTTCTTTATTAAGTTTATATAGCCGTAAGTAGGAGGCTGCTATAACAACCCAGCTCTTCCTTCATGCTATGCAATAGAAGGCTGTGGCACTAATATAGTAATAGTTGGTTATGGGTGGTGTAATCAGAGGTTCTTTAGGTTGATATCCTAGGGAGTAGGTAGAGGCGGCTAGGCTATGCCCTAGGCAGGTCTCTCTGTAGTAGTTAAAGTTAAAGGTCACTTCTCTTTTCTTCTAGTTAATGATGGGGTTATGCTACTTAAGCCAATTCATTCTAAGGATAATAGGGTAATTAGCAAGTGGTATAACATAGGCCCAGAGCTCTTCTTGGTATCCGTTTATATCCAGGTAGAGTTATACCATATAAGTAATCTTTTATGCAGTACAACTACCGTCAGCGAGTTATAGGGCGCGGGCTTTAGTAAGGGGTAAAGTTAGTAGGTTATATTTATATATAAATTAGGTATCTACAAATTTATTAGTAGCTCCGCAGTTAATTATAAAACGGTCTTTATATTATTTTTTAGCAGTTGTTCCTATTATAGGTAAAACTATCTATTTCTATCCATCCATTCTTACTGAGTCATCTATTAAGCAGGCCGATATGTAGATTTCTCTATTATTAGGGTGTCCCAGCTCGCGACTTAGGGCTGGGACTAAGTATTTCCCGCTACTTCCGCTGCTGCTGCTTCTTTATTTTGTACGGTAACGGTGCATAGCGAGGTATTCGGTGTTTAAGGTATAAAGTTAGGTATTAGGCGGCGATTACCAAACCTAGCTATTAGGCAGTTTAGGTTTTCACAATAACAGCCTTTTTAATGGTATCTATAGCAGCACCCTAGCTTCTGAAGTAGCTTACGCTCTCCATCTAGAAGTTTACGTAGGAAGGTTAGAATAGAGAGGTTAATATTGGCTCTAGTAATAATATTAGTAGTAGGTGTTGGTAACCTAGTGTATATAGGTATAGTTGGTCCAGAGGGCTTTTATATAGGAGCCTTTTAGCAAGGGTTAGCAGTAGAGATCTAATTTAGCCGTCGTTTAATCTTCTATAGGGCTGCCACCATGCTATAAACGTCATTGTAATTATAACTAGCGGCAGCGTAACTAAGACAATAGGTAACCTTTTTAAGGAGGTCTTCCTAGTCTTCAGCGTCGTCTTAGAAGAGGACTCTAGTATATTCCTAGAACTTAACATAGAACTCATCAAATAACTTAGTAGGACTCATCTTTAAGGCGCGTAGTTTGGCTCAACTAGTGGCCACTAGGTCGTGGTCGTGATATATTAGGTCAAGATTATTAAGGACCTTATAGTGGAACTGCTACTTCTAGGGGCTATTAGTCTCCTATTAAGCGAAGAGTCTGTTAAATGGGGTACCCTTTGTACGCCTAATAATATAACCAATCTTGGTATCCTCCCTAGGAAAAAGGCAGGCGCTCTAGGTTAGTTTCTCGCGGATTTGCATCTTCTAGTAGCTGTATTCCTTGCGGTCTCCCTAGAAAACTAGGGAATTAGGGTATCGTGTATTAGACCCCACAATTATAGCTTAAGTTTAGTCGCTGTTATAGGGGTCGTCCCTGTTAGGTAAAGCTGCTCAACGCTAACTTTCGGCCAAGCGTTAGGTGGGTAAGGTTGCCGGAGGCGTAGGGACTTAGGTGGTGTAGTACATAGTAGGAAGGTGCTCAGCATCGTTACAAATATGCTTGTTAAGCTGAGACTATAGGTATTTAATTATACCCTCCTTCTCAGTAACCTGGGCAATAAGTACAATCTTAGCTTTCTTTAATTGTTAAACGTCGCGCTTAGATATACGGAGGTTATCTTTAGTCTCTTAGTGTGTGTTATTAGCAAGTGCCTTACTAGCTTATAAGTCTTGGATAATATTATAATCTTAGGCAGCACGCAGTTCAGCTCACGTAAGCTTTAGGTGGTAGTTCTGTAGAAGGCGGTAGTATTTATTAGGTTCTCGTGCTACCATTTATACAAACATCTTAGCGTCTCGTATTTCGATCTTAATAGGTGGCTGCCCTTTTGGTTGCTTTTCCATGGCTATATAATTAATAAAGGATGAGATATTGCCAGTGTCTATCTCGTCAAGGTCGTCGCTGTGGCCACCTATACTAATAGGGGTGTACCCATCCTGCTAGGCTGGTTGACTCTCATCGTCTTTAAGGTGGTGCTGGGTGCTTAGGGGTACTCGTGGTTATAACTCTTCTAAGCCGCTAGGCTTGCCCTTAGGGGTTAAGGCTAGGGTTAATGAATTAAATTCTCCTAGGATTGATTGGCGTTGTAGGTTGGGTTGGGGTATTAGGTTGCTCTTTGGGCTTAACATAGTGGCTAGTAAGGAATATCGTCTTACTATCGTGGTGCGGAGGTTGCTCGTAGACACGCTGCTTCTGGCAGCGCCTGCAGTATCATAGAGACGTAGAATTGGTCGTAGGCTAGGTGTCGGTGGTAAAAAAAAGGCGCAACGTAATGTCACGGGACGTGGGGCAATGGCTACAGAGCGTATGTATTTGAGGAGTCTACAAGACGTTGCGCGATCGATCGTAAGGATCGAGGGCGTAGGAAGGTGATATACTACGCGTGGCTGACGTAAGCTGTACGCGAAGCGTACGCGAGGGCACGGGGTTCCGCTAGGGAGTCTCCCATAGAGGCTCCTGCGGCGGCGTTCCGTGACACAATTAGAGTATTTGAGGGGGTATTTGAAATGGCTCGTGTATATAACTCACCGCCGAGCTCTGATTGGTCAGAATAGTGATTCTGCCACCAATACTGAAAATTAAAATTTAACTTGATGCTTCTACCTCTCTATATAGCCTCAATTTACACATACCCTATACCTTCTATACGCCATAAGCGTTCCAAGGAGGTAGTTATACAGGAAGCTATTACTGGCCACCAATCTGGGCACTATAAGACCACCTTAAGCGCTGCGGTAGCTTATGAGATCCATCCCAATACCATTCTCTTACGCATTAACGGAGCACGTCAATCCTATTAAGATGCACATCAATTCTAGCAGAAATTAAGCCCCTAATCTAAGGCCGCAATTAAAAGATACTGTACAACGCTTATTTAGCATTGCTTTCCTCTCAAGAAGGCCAGGATCCGTAAGATTGCCCTTGGTGTATATAAAAACCAGCTATAAGATGCTGGCCTGGATGTAAGCCAGGCATACCTTAGTGTAAGATGGGTGGATGCGTACTTAAAGCGCTATTAATCCTTTTAAGTTCGATACACTCGCTATCTTAAAATGGAGAGAGCTATGGCAGATAATGATTTATAAGCATACAAGAGGTTCTTTAATGAGTTAGAAGCCACTTGTATAAAATATTATATAAAGGCACCTAATTGCTGGAATATGGATAAAATAGGATATTAAATAGGGTACGCCTATGCCTCTAAGAAAGTCGTTATGCGTGGATCCTCTATACAACCTATTACGCCAGGTAATTGAGAGTGGACGAGCGAGATCGCATCTATTAATGCTGTTGGCGGATCAGTTCCTTTCTATTTTATCTTTAAAGGAAAGGTTATTACAACCCATATAGCCCAATAAGCTCTTAATTTAGTGCCAGACTGTAAAATAGTAGTCTTTAAGAATGGCTAGAGCGACCAGAGCCATGCATCTTATTAAATAAGACATTTTGATATATATACCCGCTAAGAGGATTATTGGGAGGATATTTGTAAAGAATAAGAGGCTGCCGGCAAGCCCTCCGGCTAAAGGCTTCTGCTTATAGATGGCCACATCTCTTACCTCTCCTTAGACTTTATTTAATACTGTAAGCACATAAGGATAATTCCTTTCTGCCTACCTCCACATTCTATATATTATCTGCAGCCTCTAGATTAGTGCCTCTTCGGCGTGCTTAAAAAGGCCTATTCTAATAAGATTGATGAGTATATTTTAAGGGGAATTACCGGAATTATATGTGGCTACTTCCTGGAAATATATGGGCAGATTCGTAAGAGAGTATATACTCCAGAGTATATTAAAAAGTCGTTTGAGGCTGCTAGAATCTACCCTCCTAATACTAAGAGAATATTGAGTAAACTACGCAGTGCTTAAGCTGCTAAGAGACCTACTACTCCTACGCCAAATCCAGCAGAGCCTCTATAGCTCCTTTCGTCGCTAATGTATCCTAGAATACCCTCTATAGCAAGCAACAGAATACGGTACCAAGCGACCATTTCTTACCCCTCTGCAACACTAGAAATTCAAGAGTTAGCTACTAGAAAGCTCCTAGCCACTATATAGGTCCAATTAAAGGAAATTAGGCTCCTTTAAGAGCGTAATAAGAAGCTGGCTATGGCTAGTGTAAAGGCTAAGAAGAAGAAGGCAGCACGGAACTTAGTTATTATAAAATCACACCATATTTCTACCTCTGAGATTAGACGAATTCTAGCTGCTAAGGCCGCTATAGAACTTAAGAAATAAGAAGCTAAGAAGCTTCGTAAGAGCCAGAAGTAGATTAAATAAGAGCTTAATAAGGCTAAGAGGGAAGCTCTTAAGAGGAGGAAGGAAGTATATAGTAATAAGGCTTACCTACAGAAAGTAAAGGACGAATTTATTAAGGAGATGAATGTATTAAAAAGGGCCTACAAGGCGGCAGAGAAGAAGCTAGATTTAGCTGTTAGAAAGTACCAGTAAAATCCTACTACAGCTTTAAACCAGGAAATCGAACAGCTTGAGCAGGCGTTAGATAAGGCTTCTATTTTATTTACATTAAGGAAAGAGAGAGCAGATAAGGCTATTGCTGAGTGGGAGGCTTCGCGCGATCTATTACTATCACTCTCTCAGCATACGCAACAGGAGGCAATTAACGTTGATAAGGACGAGCTAGATGAGGAGGAATACGATAAGGAATACAATGAAGAAGAAGAGCTTAATCAGTATATAGAGGGTGCGATTTAAATGCTGCCTGATGGACGCGCCGTACAAAAAACAGGCGGGAGGGGCATTCTTATGTATTCTGAGCGCTCCTGAGGCCTCAACACTATGCTAGGACCGATAAATTGATATACAACAATAATAATCAAGTGCATGTGGTAGAATGCTATTTGTATACGATTTTCCGTGTAAGCGGCACTCTCCGTCACTTTTGGTGTTCCTACGCACGAGCCATTTCAAATACCCCCTCAAATACTCTAGTCTAAGGTATTTTACTTCTGTAACTAAGAATTTGCACTTCTTTATATTAATATATAGTCCTACGTCTCTAAGGCGTTATAGGACCTTTTAAACGTGCTCAGCATACTTAAAGGGGTTATCGCTGTAGATAAGTATATCGTCTAGGTATACGGAGTCGAAGTTATCAAGATAGTCTTATAAGGTATTATTAATATAGCTTTAAAAACTGCCTAGACCGTTATATACCCCAGAGGGTATAATAGTATATTTAAATTAACCAAAGCGCAATGCAAATGCGGTCTTCTATTTATTACCTTCCCGTATTTAGAGGCGGTTAAAGGCGGTAATAATATTAAGCTTAGTATAAATTTTAGCTTAACTAAGCCGTTTAAGGGTCTTACGTATAAGTGGTACGGGCTATCAGTTTTTAATTGTAATAGTATTAAGTCCTCTATAATTAACGTAGAACTAAATACCTCCTTTTAGCTTTTTAGTAAGAAGGATAGAGGCGGCTAATAGGGATATACTAGGACGAATAAACCCTTTTTTAAGGTGCTTGTTAATATACTTTTTTATAACTAAAAGCTCTTCTTTTAATATTAGGTAGGGTCTCTTATAAGGTAGTATTTTTCCTTATTTAAGGTTAATAGTATAGTTATAGGGTTAATATAGGGTAAGTATATTAGCGCTCTTTCGCAAGTAGAGATTAATATAGTAATAGTGTATCTTAGGGAGGAGTTTGCGGAGTTCCTTATTAGTAAGTTCTTTTTTAGGCCTTATAAACTTCTTAAAGTCTAAGGGTAAAAGTCTATAGAGTTCTATAGGGGCGTTATCCTTTATATAGTTATAATTAGGAAGCTATGGTAATGATCTAGCCTTTTCTATATACTATGCGGTAGAAGGCTGCAGCGCTTATATAGTGGCAGTTAGTTATAGGTAGGGAGATAAGGGGTTCCTTAGGTTAATATCCTGGGGAGTAGATAGAAATGGCTAGGCTATATCCTAGGCAGGTCTCTCTACAGTATTTAGAGTTAAAAGTTACTTCTCTCTTTTCCTAGTTAATGGCGGGGTTGTACTACTTAAGCTAGTTTATTCTAAGAATAATAGGGTAGTTTATAAGTAGTGTAATATAGGCCTAAAGCTCCTCTTGGTGTCCGTTTATATTTAGGTAGAGTTATACCATATAGGTAATCTTCTATATAGTATAACTACCGTTAGCGAGTTATAAGGCGCGGGCTTTAGCAAGGGGTAAGGTAGGTAGGTTATAAGTGCGCATAAATTAAGTATTTATAAATTTATTAATAGCTCCGCAGTTAATTATAAAACGGGTTTTATATTATTTCTTAGTAGTAGTTCCCTCTATAGGTAAGACTATTTACTTCTATTCTTCTATTCTTACTAAGCTATCTATTAAGCAAGCTAATATATAGATCCCTCTATTATTAAAGTGTCCTAACCCACAACTTAGGGCTAGGACTTTACATTTTCCGCTTCCGCGTCCAATTCTACTACTATTACTACATCTTTATCTTATACGGTAGCGGCGTATAGTAATATATTTAGTATCTAGGGTATAGGGTTAGGTATTTAACAGCGGCTACTAAACCTAGCCATTAGGCAGTTTGGGCTATAGCTATAATAGCCTTCTTAATAGTATCTATAGCAACGCCTTAGCTTTTAGAGTAGCTCGCGCTCTCTATCTAGTAGCTTCTTTAAGAAGGCTAGTATAGAGAGGTTAATATTAGGACCAGTAGTATTGCTTAGGGTAGTAGGCGTTAGTAGTTTAGTAGGTCCGGAGGGCTTCTATAAGGAGGTCTTTAGGTAAGGGTTTACAGTAGCAATCTAGTTTAGCCGTTATTTAATCTTCTATAGGGCTGCTATTATGTTATAAACGTTGTTATAATTATAGCTAGCGGCTGCGTAACTAAGGCAATAAGTAACTGTTTTAAGAAGATCTTCCTAGTCTTTAGCGTTGTCTTAGGTAAGAACTTTAGTATATTCCTAGAATTTAACATAGAACTTATTAAATAATTTAGTAGGACTTATCTTTAGGGCTCGTAGTTTAGCTTAACTAGTGGCTACTAGGTTATAGTCGCGGTATATTTAGTTAAAATTATTAAGGACTTTTTAGTAGGACTACCACTTCTAGGGGCTACTAGTCTCCTATTAAATAAAAAGCCTATTAAATAGGATGCTGTAATAAAGTCTTATAGGAAACACTACGGTAGACTCACTAATAGGCTAGGTATATAGGTAAACAAGAAGTCAACAATATAATAGTAACAAATAACAACTAGTGGAGTAGTTGCCCAACAGATTAACTCTAATTGTATTCTAAAATTTATTATAAGGAAAGGAACTATCTAGGTAGGGACTATGGTCCTTTAAATATATATCCATACTCCTAAAAAACTCTCCTTATATGTAAGGTATATATTATACATATTATATATATATTCCCTTTATACACCGCGTACTCTACGTATAATATTATATAATTTACTTACCATTCTTTATTATATAGTTCTATAGGTTCCATCCTAAACTATACCTTAATTAACTAACTAGCTTCTTCCAACTCTTCTCTAAGTAGTTATAATATTATACTTAAAGCGTCCGTAATACCATCTCCCTCCTCTTTATTTTTGTTCTTAAAGATTCCTAATATCTCCAAGTTATCTACTAGAGGTGTAATATCCGTTTAATTAACTTAGTTAATATCTTTACTTATTATGCCTAAAGCTCCTTCTTCTTTACAAGCGCAGCGCCATACTCATACTATAGCTGCCATACTATCGCTTAGTGAGATAATGCCGTCTCTATATTCTCGTTATGCGAAAAAGGGGTTAGTTTATATTACGTTAGCAAGCCCTTTACCTCGGCAACCCTCTTCTTGTCTAAAGTGCACTAAGGCAAACATTTAGTTGTTCTGCAATATTCGCTCTATTTCTAACGCTAAATATACGCGTCCTATTACTCTTAATAGTCTTTAAGTACCCTTATTAATTGCTACTAAGGTCCTAGGTTTAATCTACTACTATAAAACTTAATAGTAAGCAGACTTAAGCTCTAGCAGACTTGAAATGTTCTTATAATAAGAAACAGAGGGCTTTAGAAGCTTACATTACGGCCTCTGCTTATCTACTTCGTCTTAAGAAAGTGCGTAAGAAGGTATGTTCTAAGGAGTGGAAACTTATGGAATAAGGCCTTTAGGAACTTAGTAACAAAAGAACAAATTCTCCTCTAATAGCAAGGGAAACAACTCCAAATACCTTAGCAGGTGCTTCTCTTAAGTCCCCCTTAGGTGGCTCGTTCTTTAATAATCCTTCTTTATTAATGCTGCCTAACCCATTCTCTTTTAATACTCCTATGCCTTTCTTATAGCATTTTTTAGGTTGTCTAATAGCTCCTAGGTAGTCTTATTATAGCCTATCTACTTTACTTTATACCACGTTTTACTATTAACGTCCTTATAACTAATAATCCTTAAAACTTTCTATTTATCTTTCTCTTATCCTCTATACGTATCTACTTTATAGACCGGTAGCTTAACGTTCCTATATACTAGCTTTAGTATTGTGATGTACTATATAGGGTAGATTCTTATTCTCTCTAGTAAGTCTAACTTATACGTAACCTTTAAGATCTTTATCTTAACCTTAAATAGTCCTAGTCTAACGTGGTTTAACTTCCTACTTAGTTGTTAGCTCTTAAATTTTTTATATAGTAGCTATACTTTATCTCCCTCCTTAATATCTAGTCCCTTAGATCTCTTAGCATTATAGTACCTTTTTATTCTTTCTTGTACTAGTTTAGCTGTTTCTTTAAGGTGTATATAAAGATTTATTAAGTTCTCTATCCTTTACTTTACTGTGCTACACGTTTTCTTTACTTATTATAGCAATAATAATGTTCTTAGTTTATACCCGTAGTTCGCCTTAAAAGGTAATATACCTATCCCTTCCTATAGTATTGCGTTATATACAAACTGTGTAACTGGTAATAGTAACACCTAATTATTTTATGCATAATTAATATAGTGTCTTAGATACTGTTCTAGCGTCTAGTTTAGTCTCTCTATTTAACCGTCTGTTTGTAGATAATATATAGTTAACGTTACTACTTAAACCCCTTATTCCGCTAAGAACACTTCCTAAAATACCGCTATAAATCTTAGATCTCTATCCAATATAACCTTTATTAGTGCTCCGTGTCTTGCAAATACTTCTTTAATATAGATTCTAGCTATATCCTCTACTAAGATTTCTTCTATATACGCTATAAAGTATCCCCACTTTATTAGCTTATCTACTATTACTAAAATCACTTTATAATCTTGTCCTATAATAGGATCTTTTAACTTTAGTAACTTTATAATAAAGTCCTATAATATAATCTCCTATGGTCTCTCTAGTATCTTAACTAGTTATAGCCCTCCGTACGGCTTATGCCTTATTAGTTTATTTCTTCAGCAATCTAAACATTCCTTTATAACTTATCTCACTAGTCCCCAGATTCCTTAAATAATATACTTCTCTTAAAGTCTTAATACTAAGCCTATAGCTCCGTTATGTCATTAAGTTATCCCCTTATAGAATTCTTTTATAAACTCTTCTATAATTCCTTTTAGTACGTACATAGCTTTTTAGTTCTTATACTGCTCTAAGTCTAGATCCTTATTTTATGCTTCTTAGATCTTTTATAACTACACACTTTCTAGTGCCTTATAGGTCTAACTTTCTTCTCTAGTTACTATAATCCTTAGGTAATTATACCTAATCAATCTATCTTTATCTTTGCGTAACATTGCGCCTAATAGTTTTTTTTTTTTACAACTCTGCCTTTCTGCTAAGTGTGTCTACCCTTACGTTTTTAGTACCTTTAGTATCCTAAATTTCGAAGTAATACTCTATAAGCATTTCTGCCCATCTAACTTACCTTCTATTAAGTTCCTTTATTATTAGGAATCCTATTAGGTTTTTATAATCCGTCTTAACCACAAATGGGTTTTCTATGCCTTATAAGAATACTCTCTATTTTTTAAATACTGCAACTATACCTAACAACTTCTTATTGTAAATATTATAGTGCAGTTCTGGTAGTGTCATTTTTTAACTATAGTACGTCACTAGATGCCATACGTTCTAATATTTCTATAATAAGTATACTCCTAGTACAAATCTAATGCATTTATTTCCACAACCGTATCTAGCTTTGGTTAGTAGATTTTAAGGATTAGATCTTAGGTAAACAGCTCTTTAAGTTTCTTAAACAACTTCTTTTACTTATTGCCCCATATCTATAGTTCCTCCTTTTTCGTTAGTCTTATAAATAGCTCGATACTTTTTAACCACTATACTATAAACCTCCGGTAGTAGTTGCAAAACCCTAGAAACAATCTTAACTATATAATATTCTCTAGTTCTTGCCAACTTACTATAGCTTCAACTTTCTTTAAGTCTATACTAATCTTTCCTAGTTTAACAATAAATCTAATAAAATAGGTTTTTCTAGTAAAGAACTCGCATTTCTTAATTGCTACTAGCATCTTTTCCTCCTATAGTCTCTTTAAGACCTACTTAATATGTTCCCTATATTCTTCCTTACTTACTAAGTAGATAATAATATTATTAAAGTATACCATAATAAACTTATTAAGGTGTTCTTCTAATACACTATTAATTTATTTCTAAAATATTACTAGTGCGTTTATAAGCCCGAACTATATTACTAACGGCTTATATAGTCCTTCCTTTAACCTAAAGGCTACCTTCCACTTGTTGCCCTCCTTAATCCTAATCTAATGGTACGCCCACCTTAGGTCTATCTTTATAAAGATTTACACATTGCCTATCCTGTCTTAGATTTCGCTAATTAAGGGTAAAGGATACCTATCCTTTCTAGTAATGCTATTTAACTGTCTATAGTTAATGTATATCCCAAGTTTTCCGTTTTTCTTTAGGATAAACAGTACTGGATACCCTACTAATAACTATAATAGTCTAATATATCCCTTTTATAAGTTTTCCTGGACAAACTCCTTAAGTGCCACTAACTCTATTTTAGTAAGCTTATAGATTGGAAAGAACTTTAGACTTATTCCTAGTTCTAACTTTATCTTATAATCCCACGCTATATATTCTAATAGCTTTTCACTTTCTAGGCTCTATAGCTTTTTACTATACTTACGGTATCTTTTTAGTATATAACTTAAGCCTCGCTTAGTCTCTTTATATATTACTCTAACTTAGTACCATACTAACTTGGTTTATTATCGCATCTTATATTATTATATATCTCTAATACTGACCTAACCTATAACCTAATTAATTCTTAGATTATATTTCTGTAACTAAGGTATCCCTAGTATCGCCTTATCCTTTCCCAATAGTAGGATATTAAAAGATATCTTAACTTGTCTTCCTTTAATAGGTAACTAAATAGGTCCTATTTTAAGATTAATAATACCTCCTTTATAGGCTATTGGATCTCCTAATATTGTTATTAATAGGTATAAGTGTTCTTTCTATCTATACGGTAACCCCATTCTTTTTACTACTGCTAGTAATATATAGTTCCTTATTACTCCATTATCTACTAATACCTCGAACTTTTAATCTTGCCAATATACTTATAAATTTAGGTATCGTCCTATAATTCCTTTAAGGGTCTAAGGCTCTACTACTAGCTCCCTCTAGTCCTATAGGCCTTGCCTTTTCCTAACTACTAGCTGTTACTTTTTAACTGTACTTGGTCCTCCTTAGGCCAATACTTAGTGTGCTTTTTGTCTTTAATATACTATAAACATGTATTCTTAGGACACTCCCACCACTATTATCTATCTAGGCATTCTTCTATAAGAAACCTTTCTGGTTAAAGTATTAAGTTACCTAACTCCTGCACTTCTACTAGGTGCCATCTATGTATATACTTAGCATCTCTATACCGTTTTTTATCCGTTATCCAATATATCCTAATTAGATACTTGCAATATTTGTCCTTAGGTGTCCTATATATATTATACATATTATCCATACATGCAATCCACGCTAATGTGTAATATGCTAGGTGCTTAGGGTTAACTTATAGCTTATCTTTGTCCTAAAGTTTGAACCTCTCCCGCGTTAACTTAACTACTGCTATATTATTTACTAGTACTAATATCTATATTATCTCTTTTTAGTCTACAGCCTATTCTTCTAAGTTCTTTAACGTTATAACTAACGCCTCTTTAATATAACTTATCTATTTCTCAGATAGTGCTTAGTCTGGTATAACTTTCTTATTTAACCACATACAGAAGTCTTCCCACTCATCATTTCCGCGTTATTTATACCACTTTTGGTATAACTCTATAAGTGTATACAACTTATCCGTAAGGAAGTATCTCTTTATAGCTGTATTATTGCATCCTTTAGTATGTTGCTCTGCGAACCTAGTTAGAATTCCTAAATCCTCTTCTTGCTCTAGTTTATCTAACTACCTAGCTCTTAGTGTTCCTACCCTTGGCCTACTTATAACTTTTCGTACGGGTACTCTGTCCCTTATATATCCTAGTATAGCTAATCTCTAATCTAGCTTCTATTCTTGCTATATAATAATTCATTATCTAAACTTATCCATACTTTCTTATTTTCTGCGTCTTACAGCTAGATCCTTAAAGTCGTCTTGCTTTTTAATTACCGTATTAACTTTTCAACTTATAGTTTAGATACTATGTCTTTCTACTACGGACCTTATTTATTCTTTAAAATCTTAATTCCCTAGGAACTTCCTTCCCAAGCTTATTTATTTATTTTTAAACTAAGCTACTACTCTTTCCTATCGGTTTTTATCCGTTATAGGTTCTTAGGTGTATCTTATCTCACTTTAAGAGTCTTAAGCGTCTCGTATCTCTCCTTAAAAATCTTAAGCCTTTAGCCTTTTACCTTTATTAAGTAGTAAGTTAGCACTAGCAGTTATCTACTTACTTAATTATTTTTAAATATTACTCCTTCCGTCTTATAAAGCAATAGATGCTATATCTAACGGTGTTATAATACCCGTTACCGAACCTTACTCTATAGCGGTCTTAGTCTCTACTTCTATTGCGTTATTAAGGTTTAGGTACTCCCAGTTAGCCCCTTTTTCTTCCTTATTACTATTAATTAATAAGTACTCTAACTCTATTATTATTACCGCTAATTATTATCTGTATATTACTGTAATATCTCAATCCAGCTTATAGAGTTACTCTTATTCTTTATTTAACTCTCTAGTTCCTTTAAGTTCTCTTAACTCTAGCTTTTATAACCAATAGCTTGCGCCATACTTAGCGTTTTTATAAACTGGGCACGTGTTGTTATAATAGTACGTAAAATACCTAACCGTATATTTCTGTGTACCTTATAACCTTCATATTACTAGCCCTAGTTCTCCTTACTCAGTTCCCTTAACTATATAATTACTCTAACCACTTTTATAGTCTCTGGCATAGTGACCTTGTTTCCTGTAATTTATATAAGCTCCTATTTTAAACTATTCTTCTTATTATAGAGTCCGCCTAAATATCTTCTACTACTAAGATCCCTGGTTTGGTCTCTACTCCTTAGTCCTATAATCACTTAATCCTTAACCCCTAGGTTTCTATAGTTTCCTATTCTCTTTTTTGGATTTTTTAGTACCGCTTAAGTCTATTAACTCTAGTCCACCATTCCATGGTTTCTAACTCTATATTTACTAATATGTGTTCTACGCCTTATATAACTATAAAACTCTATCTTGCCCTTTCTTAGCTTGTTCCCTCTAATAGATCCTATTATTAATCTTTATTAACTAATCAATTAACTCTCTTAGAGTCTCCGCATCTTCTATCAGAATAATTACATCCTAGACTTTAGCCTTAAGTCCCTGTTTATACTATGCCATAAGAGCCTTATTATTCCACTTAACCTACATTATAAGTGTCTAAAACTGCGTTATATACTTAATTGCTAAGGTACGCTATACTAGGTTCTAAATCTTTTATTTTACTATAGTTATTGCTTCCAGGTCTCTAAACATCTATATTAACCTTTCTATAAACCCGTTTTAACTAGTAAATATAAACCGTACTTCCTAATTTATAGTTGTTATTCTATTTACCTAAATCTTAGTAAGGTAATGTCACGGAACGCGGGCAACGGCTATAAAGCGTATGTATTTAGGGAGTCTACAAGACGTTGCGCGATCGATCGTAAGGGTTAAGGGCGTAAGGAGGTAATATACCCTTACGTAGCTGACATAAGCTGTACGCGAGGTGTACGCGAGAGCACGGGGTTCTCCTATAGAGGCCCCTACGGTTGGGTTCCATAACACTACCCCCCCCTCCTATTGAGGCGGAGCTCTGGCGACGCTATGGTTACTATATACATATAGGGGGAAATGCTTGGGGTATCTAGAAGAAGAAATATTATTATAGATATAATGGGCTCGTGCAGGTGCTTCTAACTTAAAGCTTATAGGTTGCTACTATGTAAAGGTCTAGGCTATAGAGGGGAAGGAGGCTGTTAGGGACTTGGTAAGGTGCAAGGGTGTCGCCGAGGCGCTAGTAGCGAGCGAGCTAATAGCGATTTTCTATCCTAGGGATAGAAAATCCTAATTAGCTAGCTTCTCCTTAGCGTCTAGAATCTAACCAATTAAACAACTTTAACTGGCGGTTAAAGTTCCTTAATATCTTATTGGAGTAGTTACGTGACAGTAATATATAATAATTTAGCTATAACGGCTCCTATAGGGGATTAGGTACGAAATCTCTACTTAGGTCTAGTTTCTGTGGGTTTATATAATAGAAATCGCTAATTAGATCTTTTACGTTTTCAAAATCTTCCTATAGTTGCCATTCTGGCTAATCTATATTGAATCCTATATAGGTAGTCGCCAAACGCATCTCAGGTGGTGGTATTCTATAATAGTTAGCGAAGTAAGCTTGTTTTGCTTGGGCCTAGGCCATCTCTCCTTTATAGTAGTTAAGTAGGTCTTTTATATAGTCTATATATTAATTAGCAAGTAGCATCTTAAGGTGTTTTCTATATAGCAGTTTCTTATTAATAGGCTCTGGTGGCTCTATACCAGATTATAGGTATATATAATATCCTTTATTCACAAAAAACAGGGTAAGTCCTATAGTGGCTAATATATAGTTATTTACTGTAAATTTACCTAGTAGAAGGTGGTCTACCTAGTTATCCTAACTATAGGCGACTACCTATTGTAAGTACGCCTTTATATTATTATTAGCGTTTTCCAGTTATCCCGCAGTTTTGTAGTAAAAGGATATAGACATCTTAATAGAGATACTAAGGCGTTAGTAGATCCGCCTCTATATATTAGAGTTAAATTACGTACCTTAGTTAGATGTAATAGAGTTAGGTAACCTATATAGTCGGTAGACTTTGTAGAGGAAGGTGTTAGCAACATCACTTATAGCTATGCCTTTAGTTAGGACGTAGTGGCGTTCTTTTATAAGTTGGTATATTATTATAAGGATGTTCTTATAGGTTCGGCCATATTGTTTATAAGGTAGTAGGTTAATAATAAAATCTATAGCGATATCTGCCTATTAACGTATAGGTACTAGTAGAGGGTATAGTAGTCCTTAGTACTTTATATAAAATGCTTTAGCATATTTACAGCCGTAGTAGGCGCTTACAAAGCGTTTAACTAAGTCTATTATTTTAGGCTAGAAGTAATATTAGCTAAGGAGCTTATAGGTTCCTCCTTTACCTAGGTGGCCGCTTAATTAGAGGTTATAGGCCATTTGGATTAGTTGCCGTTATAGGTCTTCTAAGTTGGGGATAAATAGACAGCCTCTATAATAGAGCCTAGTCTCTTTTACTTTTAAGGCTGCTATATTAATCTGGCCTAAGCTTTTAAGGTTAGTAGGCAGCGTATAGGTGCTAGCAATCTTTGCGGTAATTAGTTAATATAGTAATAGGTTAATAGAGGTATTATATGCTATAGTAATAAGCTTGTTAATTTTAGGGGGTAACTTTAGTTCTATGGTATAAAGCTAAGGAGCGGTTAGTTTTATCTTGGGTAGTATGTCTAGGGCTAAGTTTTGTGCTTTTAGGATTGTTTATTATTGGAATTAATTATAAGGGTTATCTTCTAACTAAGGAAGGTCTTACAAATAGCGTATTAGGCTATTAGGCTTAGTACCTTGTACTTCTAGTCTATATATAATTTTAAAGTTAAAACTAGAGAGGAATTCGTTCTAGCGTACTTAGCGTTAATTTAGTTGCTTTATGGTTATAAAGTACTTAAGGTTATAATAATCTGTAAGGACTTTAGTTGGCTAGTTAGGTTCTGCTAAGGAGAGTTCTGGTTAGAACTCTTTAAATGCTTATATAATTGCAAGAAGTTCCTTATTATAGATCTTGTAGTTACATTCTTATAGTGTAAGCTTAGATGAGTAGAATGCGACTATGTAGAGGAGACCGTTATTACCCATTTAGGAAAGGGCGCCCGCGTTAACGTAGTCTAAGGAGTTAGTCTTAAGATAGAGTTGTTGTCCTGGTATAAAGTAAGCTAGAATAGGTGCTTTAGTAAACGTATTTTTTAGGTCTTGGAACGCCTTCTTGTATTTAGGCGTCCAGATAAAATATAGATATGTTTTTCTTCCTTTTATAGAAAGGCCCTTTATTTGCATTATTACTGTAAGTAGTACTATAATACCTAAGAAGTTATATATAAATTTCTAATAGAAGTTAGTAAAGCTAAGGAAGGCTTATATATCCTTAATGTAGGTAGGAGTTTGCCATCTAGTAATTATGTATACTTTTTTAGGGTCTATATAGACACCCTTAGTAGTAACAATTAGTTTAAGGTATTTTACTTCTATAACTAAGAATTCGTACTTTTTTAAGTTAATATAAAGTCCTGCGTCTTTAAGGCGCTATAGGACCTTTTAAACGTGCTTAGTATACTTAGAAGGGTTATTGCTATAAATAAGTATATTGTCTAGGTACGCGGAGCAGAAGTCGTTGAGGTAGTCCTATAAGGCGTTATTAATATAGCTTTAGAAGCTGCCTAGGCCATTATATACGCTAAAAGGCATAATAGTGTATTTAAATTGGCTAAAGCGTAATGTGAATATAGTTTTCCATTTGTTACCTTCCTATATTTAAAGGCGGTTAAAGGCGGCAATAATATTAAGCTTAGTATAGATTTTAGCTTGGCTAAGCCATTTAAGGGTCTTGTATATAAGCGGTATAGGGTATTAGTTTTTAATTATAATAGCGTTAAGTCCTCTATAGTTAATATAGAATTAAATACCTCCTTTTAGCTTTTTAGCAAGGAGGATAGGGGCGGCTACTGGGGATATACTAGGACGAATAAACCCTTTATTAAGGTGCTTATTAATATACTTTCTAACAACTAGGAGTTTGTCTTTTAATATTAAGTATGATCTCTTATAGGGTAGCGTTTTTCCTTATTTAATATTAATAGTATAGTTATTAGGTTAATATGGGGGGAGTATATCTACGCTCTTTTATAAGTATATATTAATAAAGTTATGGTGTCTCTTAGGGAGGAGCTTATAGAGTTCTTTATTAGTAAGTCCTTTTTTAAGCTTTATAAACTTCTTAAAGTCTAAGGGTGAAAGTCCGTAAAGTTCTATAGGGGCATTATTTTCTAAGAGGTTAACTATATCTATCCTATTACTGTAGAGGATATAGTTCTAATCTTTATTAAGCTTATATAGTTATAATTAGGAGGCTACGGCAACGGTCTAGCCTTTCTTATATGCTATATAGTAGAAGGCCGCGGCGCTTATATAGTAGCAGTTGGTTATAGGTGGGGTAATAAGGGGTTCCCTAAGTTAATATCCTAGGGAGTAGATAGAGGTGGCTAGGCTATGCCCTAGGCAAGTCTCTCTATTGTATTTAGAGTTAAAGGTTACTTCTCTCTTTTGCCAGTTAATAGTAGGGTTATGTTATTTAAGCTAGTTTATTCTAAGGATAATAGGGTAGTTTATAAGTAGTATAATATAGGCCTAGAGCTCCTCCTAGTGTCCGTTTATATTTAGGTAGAGTTATACCATATAGGTAATCTTTTATACAGTATAACTACTATTAGTAAGTTATAGGGCGCGGGCTTTGGCAAGGGGTAAGGTAGGTAGGTTATAAGTACGTATAAATTAGGTATCTATAAATTTATTAATAGCTCCGCAGTTAATTATAAAATAGGTTTTATATTATTTCTTAGCGGTAGTTCCCTTTATAGGTAAAACTATTTACTTCTGTTAGGTTCCTAGGTTTTTTAGTTATAATACTTCTATTGATTACTAGGAACGACTTTTGGAGCTCTTGCTGCACCTGGCCCAAAAAGACCAAACCAACCAAAAGAACCCTGAAAAACACCCTGATAATCCCCTGAGATGCATGCATTACAGGGGAGGCACAGGTGGAATGATAGTGGTACGCAGTCGCGCGTAACCGCTAGACCTATACCTAACAATAGCCCCCTACAACAATAACAAGGACGGGCGAATACCACACCAGAAAGCGGAAATACCTTAATTAAGAAGACATCTAATAAAATATAAAGCCTATTAGACGCGTCTAGTATCCGGAACTATAGGGGAGTATTTATTAGCCATTACGAACTAATGCAGCTAGCAGAATAGCTCTAGTTTAGCGAACCTTAGGCGCCCCTCTAGCAAACCCTTAATTAAATCCTCTAACGGTTAAACAAAATTGAAGATAAACAAAACCCCCCCCTATAGGCGAACCGCACCTGGGCCGCCGTAGCTGCGCTCCTATAGCACAGGGAACCTACCCCCCTAAAGACAACAACTGGGTATATAATTATAATATAACCAAATACAGAAAAGGCAGAGAAACTTAGGGGATAATCAGAAACAGAAGTTCTTATAGAGATTTATAAAGAGGTCCATAACGCCGTTACAGTCCAACACCTTAGGAGTGGAGACATTAGAGTCACCCTAAAGAACCAACAGGTAAAGGAACGGGCTATAAGGGCAGGGGACAGGCTAGGAGAGCGTATTGGCATAAAAGTGCTTTGTGAAGATTACCTAGTTAAAGTCCTATCGGTTCCCATAAGCCTTAGGGTAGAAAGGGGACGCTAGGCAGATAATATAGTAACTATATAGAAGATAGTAAAATAAATGGAACGCCTTATACTAGGACTTATAATTACCCAGATCTAATAGCTTTAATAGGAAAATACAAACTAAGCATATGATAAGAATAATAAGAGGATATAAGGGGCGCCAGAGACTTACTAGGGAGATAATAGACGAACGTATAGCTCCCTTATTATTAGCATATATATATTAGGAATGCAAAAACTCTTTATTTAAAAAGGAATAATTATAAATGGCCTTATATATAATATAAGGCTTTACAACTACAGACTACGCCTGGAACGATATTATCGCTGTATATAATAGGGACACACCCAATCCACATACACAGCATAGGTATGCTGCGGCCACTATGCAGGCCCCTACAATATAAGACAATATATAAATTAAGACTAAATAAAATACGCGAACTGTTACCAAAGCACACATAAGGCGTGGGAGAGAGAAGACTGCATTAAATATAGGAGATAGAAGGAAAGGGCTTAACAGCTGCAGAAATAACTGCACACTAGGTTATATAAATAGAAACAATAGGCAATAAGCTAGGTGGACGTAGGTATCTTTCTAGCGTTTCCTACCTTTAACACTAGGGGGCTAAGCCAGCTATTTTAAGCCTTAATGGGCCAAAAGTGACGCTGCGCGATATTACTAGACTAAATAGGGATATAAGGGATATATAGGATATAAGGGAGAGGACGCCTAGTAGGAAGACCCCTATAGACGGCTATAGCAAGTTTAAGGCCGGGATAATTAAGAATTAGATTTAACGCGGTAAATATAATACACGTAGCTGGCTTATAAGGGGCATATAGCTAACTAGCGAGAACGGGGGAAGAACCAGAGGCAATAACAGACTTAGATTTAGAAAGGCTAGTAGGAACACAAGATATAAAAATAGAAAGCTCTACACAAAATAAGTAGTAGCTAGGGAGTAAACACAGGAGATAGAAGTTCTGAATATTTTAGAGAAAGTGGAAATAGAAGAAGTAAAAAGTAAAGAAGAGGCAAAGAACCCCCACTAAGGGTCCACCACTTAACTATTATATAGTATAACTGCGGCAATACGAACCACCGTCTAGTAAGGCCCCTACTAGACAGTCTAGACCCAGAGAAATACTATATTCTTGCTATATAAGAGCTGTATTATAATACTTATATATAATTGATATACTGCCCTTAAGGATTTTAGCTCCTATATAAACCAAAAGCAGCTACACGCGTATGCTTTATAATTAGTAAAAATATCAGCCTTGCCTTATAGTTATAGCAGGTAGTTAACCTAGATATTACAGTTATAACCATCTAGATATATAGGGGACTAGTATAAATTATTAATATCTATAACCCTAGGGTTAAAGGGGTAGTATAGATAAAGAATATTATATCTATAATAAGCTTGCTAGAAACTAAACACGCGGAGTTTATCCTACTAGAAGATATAAACCTCCACCATCTATAGTGGGGGGGCATCTATATTGCTGCCAATTAACAGGCAGAGTGCCTACTAAGAGCTATAGATAATAGGGGCCTTAAGCTAGCTACCCCCCCAGGTACAATTATATGGTAATAGGGCACCGCCAAAAGTACAATTAACTTTATAATTATAGATGAAAACCTATACCAGAGACTTAAAAGGTGCTCCCCTAAAGAAGAATGGGCACTTACCTTAGACTATATCCCTATCTAAATACAACTAGATCTAGACATTAAGGCGCAACTAAATAGCAAAAGATACGCAATAAGGAAGCTTAATATAGATAGCTTCCTTAATATAATTAAATAACAACTCTAAGACCTAGAAGAAATCCACCTAATACTAAATAAGTAAGGCTTATTAGCTACCCCTAAGGAAATTAATTAAAGACTAAAAAGGATCTAGGCAGTAATTAAAAGCGGGCTAGAAGAGCACTGCCCAGTTTTAAAACTAGGCCCCTATATATAACACGCATGGTCTATACAGTGCGCAGCCCTTATAGCCGGCTAATAACAAGCAAGGAGGAAATACACAAGCAGTTACAATTCTGAGGATAAGAGACGATATAAAGATATAAGAAACCAGCTAAAGAATACCCTAAGAAAAAAAGCAAGGAATAACTGGAGACGGTTTATAAACAAACACACTACTAACTTAAGTCTCCCCTATAATAAGGGCCTTTGGACTATAGCGAAATAGGTAAAGAAAAAGGCGGGACGCCTAGTAAAAGATCTATACTTACTACCCCTATAAAGAGCAGGCAAACCATAGGCTATAAGCAACAATAATAAGAAGGTAAAGATCCTTATAAAAAGATTTTTCCCTTAACCGGCTCTAGTAGACCTTAGTAACATTACTAGTAAAACACTAGTAACTTACCTAAGGGTCAACAGCGATATAATAACTAAAGAAATGGCCAGAACTATTAGCCGCCTCTTAAATAACACAGTACTAGGACTAGATAGGATCCTAAACAAAGCCCTAAAGACCTATAGACCACTTATAGCACCTTAGCTTACAGACGTAGCCAAAGCATGCTTTGCAATAGGCTACTATCTGCGACTTAGAAGATCCATAATAATGGTCGTCTTATAAAAAGAAGGTAAAGTAGATTACTTAATCCTAGGAAGCTACCGCCCTATTGCCTTAGAAAACACCCTAAGCAAGATCTTAGAAAAGATTATAGCGGACTATATAATAGATATAGTAGAGAAACACACCCTATTACCATAAAGCTAAATAGGGGTAAGAAAGAATCGCTTAACGCTATTAGCACTTACACTACTCGCTACTACTATTAAAACTGTATAGGCTATGTGAAAGGACTTTATAGTATTAATGCTTAGCCTAGATATCAGCGGCGCCTATAATAATATACCCTATAAGCGTCTCCTATACATCCTTAGGGTAAAGGGCTTCCTAGAATAGATTATTTAATTTATTTAAGAATTTATAGGCCAGAAAGAAATATTACTAGTCTTTAACAAATACTAGAGCCCCCCTATTGCAGTTATAATAGGAATACCATAAGGATTACCTCTATTGCCTATACTTTTCCTCTTCTTTGTAAGCAACCTGCTTAACACCTTTAAGGAAGGGGCGACCTAGGGGATAGGCTTTATTAATAATATAAACCTAATTATATATAGGCTAACAGCCGCAAAGAACTGCAGGATACTAGAGAAAGCCTATAACACCTATATAGAATGGGCAAGATGACATAGAGTCTAATTCTTACTAGAGAAATACCAGCTAATCTATTTTATAAGAAAACGTAACTAATCTATAGATCTTTAGCATATAATCTATATTTAAGGCTTTAGGGGTTAACTGGTTTAAGGCCTAAGGGTATTAGGAGTGTAGGTAGATAGTAAGCTCTAGTAGAGTGTATATGCGGTGCAAGCGGCCTATAAGGGCTAAGTATAGTATATTGCTATATCCAAGATTGTTAATTTTATATAGGGTCCATGCTTCTAGAGGTTACGCCTACTATATATAGCAGTTGTCCGGCTAACCATGACATATAAATCTAGCATTTAGGCCACTAGAGAAACTAAAAAAGGCCCCCCTAAATTACTCTTTAAACCACTCTAAAAGGTCCAAACAGCCTGCCTTAGGAGTATAATAGGCGGGTATAAGCAAACAGCCACAGCACTGCTTAAGAAGGAAGCCAATATTCCCCCCTTATAACTATATATTAAAGCTAATGCAATGCAAAGGGTATAAAAGGAATATAACTCTAATGTTATAAAGTATATTAAGACACGTCTAAACAAACTATAGAGGGACCTTAGGGTGCCCTATAGGAGAAGGAACTAACAACCCCAAAGTAGGGAAGATATATTAGGAAAACAGGTAGAGAAAATAGAAGAAGAATAGTACGGTGCTAGGGCCTAGGCCTATATAGAGAAGAAAGGGAGACGCGCAAGAGGCCAGTAAAGACAACAGTAAGGGAAAGAAAGGAGCCAAAGTAGAGCATAAAAGAGTACTAGAAAACCATCTACCATAATATAATACTGGTTGGACCGACGCTAGAGAGATAAATGGGAGTTAAAGGTATAGAGGTAGACTTAGGCAAGGGGAACCTAAGCCATAGTATAGGTAATGCTATAGGGGGTAAATACCTAAGGGCTCTAAGAGGGCCTAATAAAGGCAGAAAATATAATAGCAACACTCTTAAGAACAGGAATAATAGGACTAAAAGATTAGCTTTACTAGGTGGGTGTTCTAGTAGATAGCCTAAGGTGCAAATATAGCTGGCTAAGATAGACACCAAAACACATAATACTATTATGCCCCTTACGCACTGGCCGAGAAGTAATGCTCTTAGCAGCTGGCACAAAAAACTATAATACACTACTCTTAATATAGAAAGGCCTCAAGGTGGCTACCCGGTGGCTTATTGGCTAAAATATGCTAGACCAGTTCTGGGTTGCAAAGGAAATAGCAATAGAAGGCAAAGGGGCGAGTAATAGGCGCCCCATAATAACTCTACAGGAGTAGAGTATAGTGTATAATACTAGCGCGTCCGTAGGTTTGTTACGGCAGCAGTGGTTCCTAAAAAGGTTAAAAAGTAAGGTAGTAGAGCACCACTGGTAACTCGTAGGCGACTTGTAAGCGAGCCCTAAAAGGCAAGGAGACGGATCACGGGGTTTTCTTAAATAGAGTTTTCTCCCTATATGTATATAAGGAGTAGTCCGCGTGGGCCCAACAGGGATCCGAATCGGACGTTAAGCAATGAATAATATATATATATAATATTTACTTCTGTTCTTTTATTCTTACTAAGCTATCTATTAAGTAAGCCGATATATAGATCTCTCTATTATTAGAGTGTCCTAACCTATAACTTAGGGCTAGGACTTTGTATTTTCCACTTCCGCGTCTAATTTTACTACCGTTACTATATCTTTGTCTTATGCGGTAGCGGCGCGTAGCGACATATTTAGTATCCAGGGCGTAGGGTTAGGTATTTAATAGCAGCTACTAAACCTAGCTATTAGGTAGTTTAGGCTATAGCTATAATAGCCTTCTTAATAGTATCTATAGTAACACCTTAGCTTCTAAAGTAGCTTATGCTCTTTATCTAGTAGCTTCTTTAGAAAGGCTGGTATAGAGAGGTCGATATTAGGACCAGTAGTATTACTTAGGGTAGTAGGCGTTAGTGGTTTAGTAGGTCTAGAGGGCTTTTATAGGGAGGGTTTTAGCTAGGGGTTTGCAGTAGTAATCTAGTTTAGCCATTGTTTAATCTTCTATAGGGCTGCTACCATATTATAAACGTTGTTATAGTTATAGCTGACGGCTGCGTGACTAAGGTAATAAGTGACTTTTTTAAGAAGGTCTTTCTAGTCTTTAGCATTATCTTAGTTAAGAACTCCGGTGTATTCCTGGAATTTAATATAGAACTTATTAAATAATTTAGCAGGATTTATCTTTAGGGCGCGTAGTTTAGCTTAACTAGTGGCTACTAGGTTATAGTCGTGGTATATTTAGTTAAGGTTATTAAGGATTTTTTAATCGGACTGCTACTTCTAGGGACTGCTAGTTTCCTATTAAGCGAAAAGCCTATTAAATAGGATGCCCTTTATTTATCTAATAATATAGCCAATCTTAGTATCTTCTATAGGGAAAAGTTAGGCGCTCTAGGTTAGTTTCTTGTGGATTTATATCTTCTAGTAGCTATATTCCTTATAGTTACCCTTAAAGATTAGGGGATTAGGGTAGCGTGTATTAGACCTTATAGTAGTAGTTTAGGTTTAATTATTATGGCTTTTATTATCGCTACTGCTATAGTAGGGGTTCCTATTAGATAAAGCTGCTTAGCGCTAACCTTCTATTAAGCATTAAGTAGGTAAGGTTGCCAGGGGCGTAAAGACTTAGGTGGCGTTATATATAGTAGAGAGGTGTCTAGTATTATTATAAATATGCTTATTAAGCTAAGATTATAGGTATTTAATTATGCCCTCTCTTTTAGTAACTATAGCAATAAGTATAATCTTAGCCTTTTTTAGTTGTTAGATATCACATTTAGACACACGGAGGTCATCTTTAATCTCTTAACGTGTGTTATTTATAAGCGCCTTATAAGCTTATAGGTCTTAGATAATATTATAATCTTAGGTAGTATGCATTTCAGCTCGTGTAAGCTTTAGATAGTAGTTCTATAAAAGGCAGTAGTATTTATTGGGTTCTTATGCTACCATTTTTACAAATATCTTAGCGTCTTATATCTTAATCTTAATGGGTAGTAGCCCTTTGGCTTGTTTATCCGTGGTTATATAGTTAATAAAGGATAAGACATTGTTAATGTCCCCCTTATGGTTATTATAGTTTTTTAAGTTACCAGGCTTCCCTTTAAGGGTTAAGGCTAGGGCTAATAAATTAAATCCTCCTACAACTAATTGGTGTCGTGGTTTTAATATAGGCATTAGGTTGTTCTTTAAGTTTAATATAGTGGCTAGTAAGGAATTTCGTCTTACTATTGTTAATTCTCTAGGAGTATAAAGTAAGGTAACTTATAAACACGCTGCTTCTAGCAGCGTCTGCGGTATCGTAGAGACGTAGAATTGGTCATAGGCTAAGCGTCGGTAAAGAAAAAGGCGTAACGTAATGTCACGGAACGCGGGCAACGGCTATAAAGCGTATGTATTTGGGGAGTCTATAAGACGTTACGCGATTGATCGTAAGGGTCAAGGGCGTAAGGAGGTAATATACCCTCGCGTAGCTAACATAAGCTGTACGTGAGGTGTACGCAAGAGTATAGGGTTCTCCTATAGAGGCCCCTATGGTCGGGTTCCATAACAGGTAAGATTTAAACCACTTAAATACTCTTCCTGTTAAGAACAATCCTATATACGCTACTTAGTCTATAGGTATTGCCAACTTCGCTCCTTCTTATACGACCTTAAAGTGTATTTATATAAGGAATCCTTTAAGTTTTAACTTCTCTCCTAAGAACTGTTTAATTAATAGTAACTTAACCTTAGCTGCTCTAATTCCATTAATTTAATCTTTAAGTATTTAATTATTATCTATTAATTAATTAACTATTTCCTATAACTAACTTACTATAACTAGCTATAAATCCGTATCCCTTATACTAGTATCTCCTCCTAACCCTAAGGTCGTCGCTGCCGTTAATGGCATTATAACTGGTGCTTTTAGTAGCATACTGTTTAACTTTATTAATACTATAACTAGGTAGTAAATGTATAATAAAGCCTTATAGGAAACACTATAGTAGACTCGCTAATAGGCTAGGTATATAGGTAAATAAGAAGTTAATAATATAACAGTAATAAATAATAACTGGTAGAGTAGTTACCCAACAGATTAATTCTAATTATATTCTAAGATTTACTATAAGGAAAGGAACTATATAGGTAGGGACTATAGTCCTTTAAATACACATCTATACTCCTAAGAAACTCTTCTTATATATAAGGTACGTGTTGTACATATTATATATATATTCCCTTTATATACCGCGTACTTTATATATAATATTATATAACTCGCTTACCATTCTTTATTATATGGTTCTATAGGTTCCATCCTAAACCATACCTTAATTAACTAACTAGCTTCTTCCAACTCTTCTCCAAGTAGTCGTAATATTATACTTAAAGCGTCCGTAATAGATGCCCTTTGTTTGTCTAATAATATAGCTAATCTTAGTATCTTTTATAGGGAAAAGATAGGCGCTCTAGGTTAGTTTCTTACAGATTTATATCTTCTAGTAGCTATATTCCTTATAGTTACCCTTAAAGATTAGGGGATTAAGGTAGCATATATTAAACCCTATAGTAGCAGTTTAGGTTTAATTATTATAGCTTTTATTATCGCCGCTGCTATAGTAGGGATTTCTATTAGGTAAAGCTACTTAATGCTAACCCTCTGTTAAGCGTTAAGTAGGTAAGGTTACTAGGGGTATAGAGACTTAGGTAGTGTTATATGCAGTAAAAAGATATCTAGTATCGTTATAAATGTACTTATTAAGCTAAGATTATAGGTATTTAATTATACCCTTTTTTTTTAGTAACTATAGCAATAAGTATAATTCCAGCCTTCTTTAATCGTTAGACGTCACGTTTAGATACATAGAGGTTATCTTTAATCTCTTAGCATATATTATTAACAAGCGCCTTATAAGCTTATAGGTCTTAGATAATATTATAATCTTAGGCAATACACATCTTAGCTTATATAAGCTTTAAATAGTAGTTCTATAAAAGGCAGTAGTATTTATTAGGTTCTTATACTACCATTTTTATAAATATCTTAGCATCTCATATCTTAATCTTAATAGGTAGTAGCCCTTTAGCTCATTTATCTGTGGTTATATAGTTAATAAAGGATAAGACATTATTAATGTCCCCCTTATAGTTATTATAGTCTTTTAAGCCACTAGGCTTCCTTTTAGGGATTAAGGCTAGGGCTAATAAATTAAATCCTCTTAGGACTAATTAGTGTTATAGTTTTAATATAGGTATTAGGTTATTCTTTAAGTTTAACATAGTAGCTAGTAAGGAATTTTATCTTACTATTATTAATTCTTTAAGAGTATAAAGTGAGGTAACTTATAGATACGCCGCTTCTAGCAGCGCCTACAGTATCGTGGAGACGTAGAATTAATTATAGGCTAAGCATTAGTTAAAAAAAAAAGGCGTAACGTAATGTTATGGAATGGGGGCAATAGCTATAGAGCATATATATTTAAGGAGTCTATAAGATGTTACGCAATTAATTATAAGGGCTAAGAGCGTAAGGAGGTAATATACTCTCGTATAGCTAATATAAGCTATACGTAAGGTGTATACAAGAGCATAGGGCTCTCCTATAGAGGCCCCTGCGGTTAGGTTCTATAATAACTAGACTTCTAATATAGCCCGCTACTAAGCTAAGGTATTTATAAAGGATTATTATATTATAGTTAACTATTCCCTAACTAGGGATATAATACTTATAGTTATTAAAAGGGTTTTAGGTTTATTTGCTATTTTAATAGTAGTTCTTTTAATATAATAATATATAAAGGCACATAAAGGCTTTAGGAAAGATTTTAAATATATATATATAAATTCTATCTAAATCTAAGGGTATATAGCTCTTATAGAGAATAAGATATTATATAAGGAAAAGAAAGAAATAATAAAAGAATTATATAATTAAACAGTTAGGGGTTTTAGTGGTTAATGCGTATATATATAGTCTTTAATAGACTTTAGTATTATAGCGCTAGTAAAAAATAGTAGATTATAGTAGATAATTATAAATAGTTATAGATAGTTGCAGACAGTTGTAAATACTTTTAGATAGTTATCTATTAAGTGTTTTACTAAGACTTTTCTACTATAACTAGGCTAGTCCTATTATAAGCGCTTTATAAGCAGAGCGCCTAAGATTATTAATATACTAATAAAGCCTATACCTAAAAGCTTTAAAATATAGGTTCTAGCTAATTAAGGCTACGTTCTAGATTGGCTATAGTATACTAAGGGCGATAAGAAAGGCCCTATTAACCTTAATAAATCCTTTTTTAATAAGGGCTTTATAAAGACCTAAGCCGTTATACTTAACCTTTTTACTTAACGCGATCCTATTACTAATAAGCGCCTCTATCTACTAGGCAAGCATATAGTTTAGCTTAATAATTTCTTTACTAGCGTTAAGCTATTTAAATAACTACAATCTCTAGGTATTATGATGGTAGAAATTGTTAGGACTATATATATAAAGCGTAAGAAGATAGGGGACGAGGCTATAGATATTAAGGAGGTTATTAATAAGAATATAGAGGCTAGGATAATAGGTAAAAAGAAGGTGCCTACTAAGGCCTTCTTAGTACACCTTATAGACATTAAATAAAGCTATAAGACCTAGATTTTGTTATAGGACACCTCTATAACACCTTATATATATCTACCTATTTCTACTAATATAGTAAAAAGAGACCACCTATAAAATGGCAATCTAATGGCAATCTAATGGCAATCTATAGCAATCTAACGGCAATTTAATAGCAATTTGCCGCATTCTGCTATATTTTACTAAGTCTACTAAATCCTACTAAGTTCTGCTAGGACCGCTACTTAAATCCTATTCTACTCCGTATATATATTAACTTAGTAATTAAATTTATAATATATACCCTTTCTTCCCGTTTCCTTACTTTTTCTTCTTATATAATATCTTAACTTTATTACGCCGTTTATATATATAGCTTATTAATATATACTTTGCTATATATTATTACTACTTATACTTACTCTGTAATACTATATTACGTTAACCTTATATACTACCCTCTAAAATATAAAACGACCCTAAAGCCCCTATAATAGCCGCTGGCATTATATCCACACTCTAAGAACAATTAGTAGAGATGTAGAAGTCCTTTATAGACGCCCTCATATAGAATTAAGCCACTTTAACTTAGTAATAAGCTGAATAAGAAGTATAATACTAGCAATTAATTAAGGACCTTTAAGAAGAAGTCGCACCCTTAAGATACCTATACTAAGGGCCTAAGACTAAACACTATTTTTATAGATAAATACGCGAAACAAGAGTCCTAAACCTATAGTAATTACTTACCCCAAACTAACTACTATACTATAATAATCTAAACGACTACTAAACCCTCTAATATTTACTAGTAAATAATAAGAACTCTAATTCTTTCTAAGCTAACTTAAAAATAAGCTAACTGGTAACGCTAATTGCTACCTAACTAAAGCTAATTAACTCTGCTACGCCCTAAGTTAACTAGAAGAAGATATAGCTAACTTTATTAAACCTCTTTAACTAAACTTAGTATAAAGCCTAGTTATACTTCTTAAAGCTATATATAGCAACCTAAACCACTAAGCTACTACCTAGAGGAAGATAAACTATATAACTTAAGGAATAAAAACCCTCCTAGTATACTTCTTTAAGTTTAACTGTTATACAAAGGAAACAGGCTAAAATAACTCTATATTAATTAATAGCCTTATTAAGTTTCTAAGCCCTAAACTAAAAACCTCCCTAATAAGTATAGACCTACTAGGAGCCCTTAATGCCTGCATAAATATTATTAATAAATAGTATAATAATATACTACGTCTAATACTAAAGCCAGCTCCTTAATACAATATAATAGCCCTATAAGTTATTACTAAGTTATCTTTTTAGTTTAAGTACCCTAATACTATAGATATTAACTCTAGAACCCTAGAGTATGCCCTACTAGGGTCTTTTAAATAAGAACGACGTATTAAGCTAGGCCTTTGCTTTAAATATAGAAGTAAGACTTATATCTTAAGATATTGCTCTATCCCTATACCCTAATATAATTTATAAATAGCTAATACCAACAACTGTTTACCGTATTAATCCTCTAGTTACTACCCCTAATCTTTACCTAGTTTTAGCCTTATATTTAGTAAGTACCACTTATAAAGATAAAGCCATAACTAATATTCTATAGGAACCCTGCCCTAATCGCCTCTAAAAGGAAAGTTTTAGAGCTAAGTCACTCTCTAGAACGGCGCTGCCTTAGGATTTTATTAAATGCTCTAGATGTTATAAACTCTAACTTTTAGGATTGCAGTGTAACTATTAACTATTATCTTTGGCAGAATAATTAATAGGCTAATACTTAAGTCCTAATTAACATAGGAGCTAGTGGTATAGGATTTATTAATAAGATCTTTATATAAGATAATGGTATTACTCTAACTCCCCATAACCAGCATATTAATATATTTAGATTTAATAGTAAACGCACTATCTTAGGCCGTATTACTTATATAGTATTCCTAAGGCTCTAATACCTAAACTATAAAGAACTAATTAGGCTTTTTATAACTACCCTAGGTTACCTAGTAATTCTTAGATAATCCTAGATAAAGCTATATAAGGTAACTATTAATTAGGATAACCTTAAGCTTCTATTTACTACCTCCCGTTATAAGTAGAAGTATTTTATAACTTGCTACTTAGACCCTAAACTAAAATTTAAAAAATCCACTAGAATCTACTAGTCTAAAATTTCTACTAACGTCTACCTTATACCTAAAAGGTCCACATAATTCTACTAACCTAAGAATTCTACTAAATTCTACTAATATATATATATATATTATTCATTGCTTAACGTCCAATTTGGATCCCTATTGGGCCCACGCGGACTACTCCTTATTTACATATAGGGAGAAAACTCTATTTAAGAAAACCCCATAATCTATCTCCCCGCCTTTTAGGACTCGCCTACTTAGCGCCTATAAGTTACTGGTGGTACTCTTCTACCTTACTTTTTAACCTTCTTAGGAACCACTGCTGCCGTAACAAGCCTACGGATGCGCTAGTATTATAAACTTTACTCTACTACTATAGAGTTATTAGGGGGCGCCTATAACTTACCCCTTTGCCCTTTATTACTATTTCCTTTATAACCCGGAACTGGTCTAGTACATTTTAGCTAATAAGCTACTAGGTAACCACTTTAAGGCCTTTTTATATTAAAAGCAGTGTAGTATAGTTCTCTATGCCAGCTATTAAGAGCATTGCTTCTTAGTTGGTGTATAGGGGGTATAACAGTATTATATATTTTGGTGTCTGTTTTAGCCAGCTATATTTATATCTTAGGCTACTTACTAGGACACCTACCCAGTAAAGCCAATCTTTTAGTCCTATTATTCCTATTCTTAAGAGTGTTGCTATTATATTTTCTACCTTTATTAGGCCTTTTTGGAGCCCTTAAGTATTTACCCCCTATAGCGTTAACCATGCTATAGCTTGGGTTCCTCTTACCTAAGTTAGTCTCTATACCTTTAACTCCTATACGCCTTTTTAGTATTAGTCCAACTAGTATTATATTACAGTAGATGGTTTCCTAGCATTTCTTTATACTCTACTTTAGCTCCTTTCTCTCTCTTACTATTATCTTTTCTAGCCTTTTACACATCTCCCTTTCTTCTCTATATAGGCCTAGGCCTTAAAGCGGTACTATTCTTCTTCTACTTTCTTTGCCTGTTTCTCTAATATATCTTCCCTACTTTAGGGTTATTGGTTTATTCTCCTATAGGGCACCCTTAGGTCTCTCTATAGTTTATTTAGGCGTGTTTTAATATACTTTATAATATTAAAGTTGCGTTTATTTTATGCCCTTTATATTATAGCGGCTTTAATATATAGTTATAGGGGGGGGATATTAGCTTCCTTCTCTAGCAGTACTATAGCTATTTGCTTATACCCGCCTATTATACTCTAGAGGTAGGCTATTTAGACCTTTTGGAGTGGTTTAAGGAGTAATTTAGGGGGGCCTTTTTTAGTTTCTCTAATAGCCCAAACACTAGATCTATATATTATAGTTGGCTGGATAACTGCTGTATATAATAGGCGTGACCTCTAAAAGTATAGGCCCTATATAGAATTAACAATCCTAGATAATGCAATATACTATACTTAGCCCTTATAGGCTGCTTGCGTCGTATATACGCTCTATTAGAGCTTACTGTCTACCTATACTCCTAATACCCTTAGGCCTTAAACTAGTTAACCCCTAAAGCCTTAGATATGGATTATATGCTAAAGATCTATAAATTGGTTGTATTTTCTTATAAAGTAGATTAGCTAGTATTTCTCTAGTAAGAATTAGACTCTATATTGTCTTGCCTATTCTATATAGGTATTATAGGCTTTCTCTAGTGTTCTACAATTCTCTGCGGCTATTAGCCTATATATAATTAGGTTTATATTATTAATAAAGCCTATTTCCTAGGTTGCCCCTTCCTTAAAGAAGTTAAGTAGGTTATTTATAAAGAAGAGGAAGAGTATAGGTAAGAGGGGTAATCCTTATAGTATTCCTATTGCGACTGTAATAGGGGGGCTCTAGTATCTACTAAAGACTAATAATGTTTCTTTCTAGCCTATAAACCCTTAAATAAATTATATAATCTATTTTAGGAAGCCCTTTACCCTAAGAATATATAGGAGACGCTTATAGGGTATGTTATTATAGGCGCTACTAATATCTAGGCTAAGTATTAATACTATAAAGTCCCTTTATATCGCCCATATAGATTTAATGGTAGTAGTGAGTAGCATAAGTGCTAATAGTGTTAAGCGGTTCTTTCTTGCCCCTATTTGGCTTTATAGTAATAGGGCGTATTCCTTAGCTATATCTGTTATATAGTCCGCTATTACCCTTTCTAAGATCTTACTAAAGGTGTTTTTTAAGGTAATAGGGTGGTAGCTTCCTAGGACTAAGTAATCTACTTTACCTTCTTTTTACAGGATAACCATCATTATAGATCTTTTAAGTTATAGGTAGTAGCTTATAGCAAAGCATGCTCTAGCTATATCTATAGGCTAGGGTGCTATAAGTAGTCTATAGGTCTTTAAGGCCTTATTTAGAATCCTATCTGGTCCTAGTATTATATTATTTAAAAGGCGGCTAATAGTTTTGGCCATTTCCTCTATTATTATATCGCTATTGACCCGTAGGTAAGTTACTAGTGTTTTACCTATAATATTATTAAGGTCTGCTAGAGCCGGTTAGGGGAAGAACCTTTTTATAAGGATCTTTACCTTCTTATTATTATTATTAGTGGCCTATAATTCTCCTACTCTTTATAGGGGTAGTAGGTATAGGTCTTCTACTAAGCGCCCTACCTTTTTTTTTTATACCTATTTTACTATAGCCCAAAGGCCTTTATTATAGGGGAGGCTTAAGTTAGAAGTATACTTGTTTATAAACCATCTCTAGTTATTTCTTACTTCTTTTTTTAGGGTATTTTTTAACTGGTTTCTTATGTCTTTATATTATCTCTTATCTTTAGGGTTATAGCTACTTATATATTTCCTTCTTACTTATTATTAGCTGGTAATAAGAACTGCGTATTATACAGACTATACGTGTCGCGCATAGGGGCCTAGTTATAAGACTGGGCAGTGCTCTTCTAGCCTATTTTTAATTGCTGCTTAAATCCTTTTTAGTCTATAGTTAATTTCCTTAGGGGTAGCTAATAAGCCTTGCTTATTTAGTATTAGGTAGATTTCTTCTAGGTCTTAAAGTTATTATTTAACTATATTAAGGAAATTGTCTGTCTTAAGCTTCCTTATTACGTATCTTTTACTATTTAGTTATGCTTTAATGTCTAGATCTAGCTGTATCTAGATAGGGATATAGTCTAAAGCAAGTACCTATTCTTCTTTAGGGTTACACCTTTAAGTCTCTAGTATAGGCCTTTGTCTATAAATATAAGGTTAATTATACTTCTGGCGGTGCCTTATTGCCATATAATTGCTCCTAGGGGGATAGCTAGCTTAAGGCCCTAGATATTTATAGCTCTTAGTAAGCACTCTACCTATTATTTAGCAGCAATATAGATACCCCCCTACTATAGGTGGTAGAGGTTTATATCTCCTAGTAGGATAGACTCTGTGCCTTTAGTTTCTAGTAAGCTTATTATTAATATAATATTCTCTATTTATAGGACCCCTTTAACTCTAGGGTTATATACATTAATAATTTATACTTGTCCCCTATATGTCTAGATTATTATAACTGCAATATCTAGGTTAACTGCCTACTATAACTATAAGGATAGGCTAATAGCCTTACTAATTATAAAGTACACGTATATAGCTGCTTTTGGTTTATATAGGAGCTGGAATCCTTAAGGGCAGTATGTTAATTATATATAGGTATTATAGTACAGTTCTTATATAGTAAGGATATAGTATTTTTCTAGGTCTAGACTGTCTAGTAGGGGCCTTATAAGATAGTGGTTTATATTACTACAGTTATATTATATAATAAATAGGTAGCAGACCCCTAGTAAGGGTTCTTTATCTCTTCTTTATTCCTTACTTCTTCTATTTCTACTTTCTCTAGGATATTTAGAACTTCTATCTCTTATATATATACCTTGGTCCCTACTTATTTTATATAGAGCTTTCCATTCCTATATCTTGTATTCCTATTAATACTTCTATATCTAAATCTATTATTATCTCCAGTTCTTCCCTTATTCTTACTGGTTGGCTATATACCCTTTATAAGTTAGCTACGAATATTATATTTGCTATATTAAGTCTAATTCTTAATTATTCTAGTCTTAAGCTTGCTATAGCTGTCTATAAGGGTCTATCTATAGGGCGTCCTCTCCCTTATATCCCCTATAACCCTTATATCCCTATTTAGTCTAGTAATATTACATAGCGTCACTTCTAGCCCGTTAAGGCTTAGGATAGCTAGCCTAGCCCCCTAGTGTTAAAGGTAGGAAATGCTAGAAAGGCACTTATGTCCTACTGGCTTATTACCTATTGTTTCTATTTATATAACCTAGTATATAGTTATTCCCGCAGCTGTTAAGCCATTACCTTCTATTTCCTATATTTAATACAATCTTCTCTCTCCTATGCCTTATATATGCTTTAGTAGCAGTTTACACATTTTATTTAGTCTTAATTTAAGTAGTGTCTTATATTATAGGAACCTATATAGTAGCCGCAGTACACCTGTGCTGTATATATGGATTAGGTATGTCCCTATTATATATAGTAATAGCATTATTCTAGGCATAGTCTATAGTTATAGAGCCTTATATTATATATAAGGCCATTTATAATTATTCCTTTTTAAATAAAAAGTTTTTGTATTCCTAGTATATATATACTGATAATAAGGGAGCTATGTATTTATCTGGCGTCTCCCTAGCAAGTCTCTAGCTACTTTTATATCCTCTTATTATTCTTATTATATGCTTAGTTTATATTTTCCTAATAAAGCTATTAGGTTTAGGTAATCTTAAGTCCTAGTATAAGGCGTTCCATTTGTCTTACTATCTCCTATATAATTGCTATATTATCCGCCTAGCGTCCCTTTTCTACCCTAAGGCTTATAGGAACCGCTAGGACTTTAACTAGGTAATCCTTACGGAGTACTTTTATACTAATGCGTTTTCCTAGCCTATCCCCTACCCTTATAGCTTATTCTTTTACTTGTTAATCCTTTAGGGTAACTCTAATATCTCCACTCCTAAGGTATTAGACTATAATAGCATTATAGACCTCTTTATAAATCTTTATAAGGACTTCTATTTCTAATTATCCCCTAAGCCCCTCTACTTTTTCTATATTTGGTTATATTATAATTATATACCCAGTTATTGTCTTAAGGGAGGTAGGTTCCCTATGCTATAGAAGCATAGCTATAGCGGCCTAGGTGCGGTTTACTAGTAAGGGGGGTTTTTATTTATTTTTAATTTTGCTTAGCTATTAGAGGATTTAATTAAGGGTTTACTAGAGGGGCGCCTAAGGTTTACTAAACTAGCGGAGCTATTCTGATAGCTGCGTTAGATTGTTATAGCTAATAGTTACTCCCCTATAATTCTAGATACTAGACGCGTCTAATAGGCTTTATATTTTGTTAGATGCTATGACGGCTTGTATAAATGCCTCTAAACCAAAGCTTGTGGATTGCTATCTAATGAAGATACTAAGCTAAGGAGAAGAAAAGAAGGGGGTCGCAAGGACTATAGTAAATATATATAAAGGGGCAGCCGCTAAGGCGCTAGCAGTAAGCGAGCCAATCGTAGGTTGGCAGAATATGGCAGCAGCATGGCAGAATTTGGCAGGTCGCGCTCTAGCACCATTACATTACCCTCCCTTCCTGAAAAAGCCTGCCCTTAGGCGTTGTCCGAGCTCCCTATTGTTGTCTAAATTGTTATAATTATCTAACCCTTCTTTCTAGCATTTAATCTAGTTGTCTAATTTACGTGGTGGTCTAGGGAGGTTAGGGTAGGCTAGGTGGAAGTCCTGTAACTTATAGGGGGAGTACTTAAAATTAGATACGGGGTACCATTCTAGGTTGTTGTTATGGCCTACCTAGCTTATACGGTATTTTAAGACATTATAGACCTTTTTTACTGCTAGAATTTCTTTAACTTCCTATTCTTTGTCCTTAGTAATCTGGATTGGTGGTAGGGGGTTATTATACTGTCTAGGTAGTAGATTATCCGCAGCCTTTTATAGCCGGTCTAGAGAGAAGATGGGGTGGATCCTTATTAACTCTAGTAGCTTAACCTTAAAAGAGTGTCCTACCTTTTGAAGAGTCTTATATGGGCTAGCCATTTGGTGGTCTAACTTGTGGCTTGGCCTCTAGGTTTTCTAGTTCTTTATTAATACCTATACCTTATCTCCTACTTGGAAGTCTTCCTTGTGATAATATTAGTTTATATTAGACTCCTTTTTTTCTTACGCCTTTTTTATAATTGTTTAAGCAGTCTCCTAGGCTCTATGCATTCTCTCAGCAAATGCCTAGGCCTCTTTATAGCTGAGGCGTTCGTGGGCTGTAGTGGGTTTAGTAGGCCTATCCCAATTAAAGGATGTTTGTGGTGTATACCCGTAGAGCAGTTCGAATGGGGACATCCCTATACTATTATAGGGGAGTGTAAGCTGCGCGTAGTCTATTATAGGTAGTAATTCCGACTAGTTGTCCTGATAGTAGTCTACAAAGGGCCGTAGTCACTGGTTAAGGTACTGGTTTATAATCTCGGTTTAGCCGTTAGTCTAAGGGTGGAATGCAGTAGAGAGCTTAATCTTAATCCTAAGGATACAGTAGAGTTTATTCTAGAAATCCGATATAAACTAAGGGCTATAGTTAGAGACAATTAATTCGGGGGCGCCGTAGAATTAATAGATGTTGTTAACGTAGAGGCGGGCCATATCCTTCGCAGTTATAGTCTTAAAACAAGGGAGGGAGACAGATTGCTTATATAGTTAGTTAACTACTATAAAGGCTGTATTATGGCCGTAGGCGTCCTTTGGAAATGACTTAAAGTCCATAGTAATATATTACTAAGGGCGTTCTGGAACTGGCAGCGGTTATAGCCACCTAGGAGTTTAATCCCTAGGGGTATTTACGTGTCTATAAGCGTGGCAGTTTCTAACAAATCGATCTATATTAGATAGAAGTCCTTGCTAGTAGTAATAGGGCGCTAGTAGTTAGTGGGTCTTGTTATAACTAGGGTGTACTATAGAGACTTAATAGTAGGCTTCGCGGATTAACTCTGTCCGTAGGTTATTAATATCTAGAACTATAAGCCGTTCTTGGTATAGAAGCAGTCCTTTTTCTATTTCCAAATTAGGGTCCTCCTTTGCGGCTTAGTTACGGAGGGCTTTTAGGAAGTTAGCTATGCGGTTTGTAGTTAGGATGCGGTTAACTAGCCCTATTAGTTCATCTAAGACTGCTCCCTTTAAGGGTGCTAGCTTATTCCGTTTGGAGTCTAGTTCTTTAAGAATTTGCGGGTTAAGCTATTTGGGATAAAGGAGGGCGCGCGTCTGGTATTAGGTCTTTAGTTTATCCTAGGGTCCTACATCTTATTCCCTTCGGGTTAGTATATTAGCTTTAGTGTTTTACTTGCTAGAATGATATATAATCGTAAAAAAGAATTTGGAGAGTACTTTGGCCTAGTGGGCTTATTGTCTAGTAAGCTGCTTTATAGTTATAAAGTACTCTAGGGCTTTATAATCCGTATATATCTTAATCTAGAAGTTCGTGCCTTTAAGCTCTGCGCGCTATTGAGACAACGATTGGATAATAGCTAGTATTTCTTTATTATATACCTTGTAGTTACACTTAGCTAGGTCCATTATTTTTAAGAAAAAGGCAATAGGGTATTATTCACCATCTAGATATAACTGTAATAGGATTCCCGCTATAACTTTATTAGAAGTGTCCGTCTCTAGTATTAATTTAAGGTCCGGGTTATAGTGACAAAGGATTAGAGAAGAGATAAGCCGATCTTTTATCTCTTTAAAGGCTTCTATACAGTTGTTACCAAAGGTAAAAGGCGTATTCTTTCGGGTAAGTCGTATAAGAGGCTTTGCTACTACTCCATAGTTACGGATAAAATAGCAATAGAAGTTGCAGAAGCTAAGAAAGGACTAGATCCCCTTTATAGTGTAAGGGGGTTTCTAGTTACGGATTGCTTTAACCTTTTTAGGATTAACCTTAATTCCTTCTATACTAATAATAAACCTAAGGTACTTTGTTCGTTTTACCCCAAACTTATATTTCTTAATATTGACTTGTAAGCCTACGTTCCATAATCTCTCTAGGACCTTCTTAACATGAACTTGGTGCTTAAGTTTATTGTTTAAGTAAATAAGAATGTTGTCTAGGTATGCCGTATAGAATTCGTCAAGGTAATTAAAAAGAACGTTATTTATATACCTTTGGTATGTAGCCGGTCCGTTTATTAGTCCAAAAGGAAGAACTTTACATTTATAGGACCTATAACGGGTACGGAACGTTGTTAAATCTTTAGATATAGGGTCTATTCTAATTTAGTAAAACGCTTGGCGGATATTAAGTTTAGTAAAGATCCTTGCCTAGCTTAGACGTGTAAGGGTCTCGTTAATTAAAGAAATAGGATACCGATTTTTTTAAGTAATAGCGTTTAGCTTCTAATAGTCGATACAGAAATAAAGGCCTCTATTAGGCTTTTTTATAAATAGGATAGGGGAAGTAAAAGGGGCTTAACTTAGCTCGATAAACCCTTTATTAAGGTTATTAATTAAGTACTGCTTGGTTGCTTTTAGCTTATCTATTAATTGTTAGTAGAGAGGGCTATAGCCTAGCGAGTTATTGGCTTCCAATTAAATCTTATAATTATATGTCTGGTAAGGGGGTAACTTATCTAATACCACTTTTAAGAATGCATCCTTGTATCCCATATAGATAGTAGGAAGAAGGCGTTTAACTAGCTCTTTATTAGTTTCCTTAGCTAGCTCTTCTTCCCTCTTGGCAATGATCCGGTTAATTTTATATAAGCTAGTTATAAAGACCTCATTGTCCCTCCTGTATATATTAAAGTGGAACGCTATAGCGCTGATTATAGTAATATCTACCATAGGGGGGTTGTGTGATAATGGGGGTATATAGGACTTTAGGGGCTTCCAAGGTAAAGGCGTTGTTATTACTCCTTTTAGCTCCTGTTGTATCTTTTGGAGGTTATCCCTTATCTCCTATTAGTATGTTCTCTTCTCTATTGGTTAGTTCTACGTGATTTGGACATTATCTATATTACTATCTGTCCCGCTGCTATAAGTAGAGTCTTCGTCAACTGTAGCGCTCTAGGGGAGTATCTCTATTGGTATAAATAAGTTCCTTCTAGCCTCACGGCGGGTATCTTCTTGGGTAAAGGCTAAGTCGTGGTCCCTAACATCCTACTAATAGGTAGGGTTAGCCTTCGCGGCTAGTGTCTTGTGGTCGGTTCGGATTTCCCTAATAAAGGAGGGTAATTTTGGTCTATCCTCTGGCTAGATAAATTGTCTTTGTTATACATTTAGCCAAATATTAAAATAGGATATCTATTTTCGGTTAAGGATTATATCATGGGACCCTAGGTCTAGGACATAAAAGGGGATACTATACTGGCGTTGTTTGTTAAGAGCGATATACAACTTTAAAATATAGGTAACCGGCTTACCGGCTTGACCGTTATAGCCTTTTACTTGGACAGGCTTTTCTAGTCTGGTAGCTTCTATATTTAGAAACTTAGTAACATTATTTATATAGGCAGTATTTATAAAGGCAAAGCCATTTGCTCTAGTGTTAATAAGGGCGGTTGTGTTAACTCTATATCCATTTTGAGATACTGTATATGGAACTGTAAAGTGTTTTCCACCTATTAACTAACTTAGATTAATCTCTTTAAGATTAATAGGGTACCCTAGGGGGGAGTCTTTCCCTAGGGTTCTTCTTTTCCTAACTTATTAGACGTTTCTCCTTCCTCTATCTCCTTAATATTGCCTATATCCTTTAGCTCTGGGCAAGATAAGGTAAAGTGACCCTCCTTATTGCAGTTGTAGCATATAGCCGAGGTAGGGTCGATTGGGGTATTGTAATAGGGACCAGCTAAGGGCGTGGTATATGGCTGGTCGGGTAAGGCTTGCTAGTGCATAGTTGTAACCGCTTTTAGTGCAAGAGCAGTTGTGGCTTGTCTTCCTACTCTAGCTCCTATAGGTGTGGCTAATAAGTTCTAATTGCTACGTAGTTACTTCTGCTAATTAGGGCGGGTGTTGATCCGCTTTAGTTCTAAGTCTAATAATAGGCAACAAGCTGCGAGTCTTTTGTGGGTTAGTAGGTTATTTAAGGTTACAGTGATCTTTTCTTGTAGCTAGATTGTTAGCTTATTATATAGATCTAAATAGTAGTTCTTAAGGGGAACCTGGCCTTCTCCCATAAGGTGTAGGAATTGAGTCTAGAACTTGGCGAAGGGTTGGTTCGGTTTTATTATTAGGCGATTATAGTTATACTAGGCATCCTATACTTTGTTTAGGTTAACATAAATAGCAGCCAGGTGCCATATTATCTCGTTAATGGATGTAAATCGGATAGGGGAATTGTCCTTAAACTTGGCTTAAAGGTGGTGTTGGGCGTCCCCTATAGTTTAACTAAAGAGGTAAAGCATTTTGGCTTCTTTAGAAAGGAAATAGTTGTGGTTAACGCGGAGCTTTCCTTATACTTAAATCCTCCAATTTTTAAAGGTAGGGTCTACCCCGTTAGATAGTGGTTGGGGGTTAGGGAGCTTAACGGACTTTAATTACTTTATTATTGTATCTATACTCCCTAGTGTGTTATATTTGGTTAAGTTAATAGGACGACTAGGACTTCTGGAAGGGGGGGCTAAGCTGCTTTATAGGGCTGTAAGGCTATCTAGGATCTCTTATAGGGTCTCCTGTATACTTTAAGCTTGGAGACGGTTGGCTTCTTAATTAGCCGTCAGGGTATAAATCTGTTTGTGTATATCTATAATAATATTATTATCTTTAATTTCTGATCCTAATTGAATCTCGTGTTTTTCTTAGGTTGGGGCAGCTCTTTTAGATAAGCTCGCTTTAGGTGCTATCGTTGGCTACCTAGGGTTCATTGGTATTATACGCTTTGGTTTTAATTCTGGGGGTATAGGTCCAGTCCTATCTAGCTTATAAAGTGGGATATTGTTAAGGCCTTCTTAGGTAGTGTAGAGTTGTTTTAGTATCTGAGTATAGCGCGTTAACGCGTTATTATAGACAAATATTCTTTGGGGTGGGATATTATTGAGGCCTTCCTAGGCAATGTAGGGAGAGCTTAGTATAATATAATAGCTTGTATAAATGCCTCTAAACCGAAGCTTGTGGATTGCTATCTAATAAAGATACTAAGCTAAGGAGAAGAAAAGAAGGGGGTTGTAAGGACTATAGTAAACATATATAAAGGGGTAGCCGCCAAGGCGCTAACAGTAAGCGAGCCAATCGTAGGTTGGCAGAATATGGCAGTAGCATGGCAGAATTTAGCAGGTCGCGCTCTAGCACCATTACAGATGCCTTCTTAATAAAGGTATTTCCGCTTTATGGTGTGGTATTCACCTATCTTTATTATAGAGGGTTATTGCTAGGCGTAGTTCTGGCAGTTACACACGAGTGCGAACCACCGTCGTTTAACGTGTGCCTTCCCTGCAATGTATGTATCTTAGGGGGATTCTCTAGGTGATTTTCAGGGTTCTTTTGGTTAGTTTTGGTCTTTTTGGGCCAGGTGCAGTAAGAGCTCCTTTAATTCTACTAATATAAGATTTCTATTAATATCCACTAAGAACCTAGAAATTACCCTAGACTATATAAACTAACTCTAACTGCTATATCCTAAACTAAGTAGAAGCTTAAGCTTAATATATAAAAGTACTAGAAGAATTGGTATTCTACTATAAAAAGGATACTTAAAGAACCTAAACCTAAAACTATATAAGCTTACTTAACACCTTAGATATTTATATAATTGGAGCCACCCTATTAGTATAACTTACTAGAAAACCTAAATATATAATCTTTGCTATTATAATAGCTAATATTAAAAAGGCCCTAGTACTAAAGAAATATGCTAATCCTACTATAAATATCTAAAAGTATTTTTATAAAAGGAAGCTAATAAGTTAGTAGAGCACTAACTATATAACTATAAGATTATACTTAAAGAAGGAAAATAGCTAGGATTTGGACCCCTATATAAATGTTACAGAATGGGGGCAATGGCTATAGAGTGTATGTATTTAAGGAGTCTATAAAACGTTGCGCAATCGATTATAAGGGTCGAGGGCGTAAGGAGGTAATATACCCGCACGTAGCTGACGTAAGCTGTACGCGAGGTATACGTAAGAGCACGGGGCTCTCCTATGGAGGCCCCTGTAGTTAGGTTCTGTGATACTACCCCCCCTCCTATTAAGGCGGAGCTCTGGCAATGCTGTAGTTACTATATATATATAGGGGGAACGCTTAGGGTATATAGGTAAAGAAGAAGAAATATTATTATAGGTGTGACGGGCTTGCTAAGGCGCTATTAATAGGCGAGCTAATAGCGATTTTCTATCCCAGGGATGGAAAATCCTAATTAGCTAGTTTCTCCTTAGCGTCTAGAATTTAACTAATTAGACAACTTTAACCGCTAGTTAAAGTTCCTAGATATCTTAACATTTTCCAGTTACGTAATCGCACGTTGCGGCAATTTGCGGCAATTTGCCCCTATATGGCAATATACGACGGTTTAGCTCTATAAGGGCTCCTATAGAGGATTAGGCACAAAATCTCTGCTTAGGCCCAGTTTCTGTGGGTTTGTGTAGTAAAAATCACTAATTAGATCCTTTGCATTCTTAAAGTCTTCCTATAGTTACCATTGCTAATCTATATTAAATCCTATATAGGTAGCTTTATAGTAGAGCCGCCGTCCTCTACCTTTGCCAAAGTATTTAGAGTTAATAATTTGTTTAATGGTCTACTTCTTATAGTTCTTGTCCTTATTCTTATCTTAGATTAGTACTAGTAGGAGTTTAGGCTATATTTATCCTAGTAGAGGGTTAGGCTAGTAAAGGTATAGTAGCTATAGGTGAAATATAGGCTATATCCTATAGGTGGCTAAGGCAGGCGGAAGCTCTAGTTTGTATATAGCTCCTTTATTAATGACTTATTTAATCTAATAGGGGCCAAGGTTCTTGTAGTTAAGTGACTTTATAGGCCTCTATATGGAGATATTGCGCGTATTTAACTATACCCAGTCGCTAATATATATCTTAGGTGGTAGTGTTCTGTAACGGTTAGTAAAGTAAGCCTGTTTTACTTAGGCCTAGGCCATCTCTCCTTTATAGTAGTTAAGTAGATCTTTTATATAGTCTGTATGCTAATTAGCAAGTAGCATCTTAAGGCGTTTTCTATATAGCAGTTTCTTGTTAATAGGCTCTGGTGGCTCTATACTGGATTATAGGTAATAACCTTTATTTGTAAAGAATAGGGTAAGTCTTATAGTAGCTAAGACGTAATTATTTGCTATAAATTTACCTAGTAGAAGGTAGTCTATCTAGTTATCTTAACTATAGACAACTACCTGTTATAAGTACGCCTTTATACTAGCGTTAGCGTTTTCTGGTTATCTAGCAGTTTTATAGTAGAAGGATATAGATATCTTAATAGAGATACTAAGGCGTTGGCAGATCCACCTCCATATATTAAAGTTAAATTGCGTGCCTTAGTTAGATATAATAGAGTTAGGTAATCTATATAGTTAGTAAACTTTATAGAGGAAGGCGTTAGCAATATTACTAATAGCTACGCCTTTAGTTAGGACGTAGTGGCATTCTTTTATAAGTCGATATATTATTATAAGGATGTTTTTATAGGTTCGGCTTTGTTATTTATAATAATAATTCATTGCTTAACGTCCGATTTGGATCTCTATTAGGCCTATGCGGACTACTCCTTATTTATATATAGGGAGAAAACTTAACTTAAGAAAGACTTAACTTAAGAAAACCCTATAATCTATCTTCCTGCCTTTTGGGACTTGCCTGCTTAGCGCCTATAAGTCACTAGTGGTGCTCTACTACCTTACTTTTTGTCCTCCTTGGGAACCACTGCTGCCGTAACAAGCCTACGGACGCACTAGTATCGCAAACTTTACTCTGCTACTATAGAGTTATTAAGGGACACCTGCTACTTACCCCTTTGCCTTCTATTACTATTTCCTTTATAACCCAGAACTAGTCTAGTACATTTTGGCTAATAAGCTACTGGGTGACCGCTTTAAGACCTTTTTATATTAAGAGTAGTGTATTATAGTTCTCTGTACTAGCTGCTAAGAGCATTGCTTCTTAGCTATATCGGCAAAATATAGTACCCTACCAATGGCCTCAATGGTTGGTGGTTGACGCAATTGGCGCGCAGTTAAGGGCATTTGGCAACTCGACCGACTAGCCTATGTCGTGTTTTTTTGACACGTAGCCTGCGCGCAGCCTGTAAGCAACCTGCGCGCAACCTGTGCGCAACCTGCCAGCAATCTGCGCATTTGGCAACCATAATTATATTTACCTCTTTTATACTAATAGCATATTTTAAATAAATAAAAGCTACTTTAAGGCTATTTATAAGGCTAGCAAAATAAATATTATTATTTTAGATAATTTAATATAATATAGCGATGGTTCTCTTCTACCTATCTACCTATTAACTTACCTACCTGCCTATCTACCTACCTGCCTGCATCGCCTACCTGTCTGCATTGCCTACCTGCCTGCATCGCCTACCTGTCTGCATCGCCTACCTGTCTGCATCGCCTACCTGTCTGCATCGCCTACCTGTCTGCATCGCCTACCTGTCTGCATCGCCTACCTGTTTGCATCTGCCTACCTGTCTATATCTGCCTACCCGTTAGCATCTGCCTACCTATCTGCATCTACTTACCTGTCTGCATCTGCTTACCTGTCTGTATCTGCCTACCTGTCTGTATCTGCCTACCTGTCTGCATCTGCCTACCCGTCAGCATCTCCCTGTTTGTGCCTACCTGTCTGTGCTGCCTTGATTCGATCGATCGATCGAATCGTTTATAGTGTTCGCTGGCTAGTCGTTGTCGTCTGGCTCTGGCGACGGTCGTCTGGTTCTGGCGACGGTCGTCTGGTTCTGGTAACGGTCGTCTGGTTCTAGCGACGGTCGTCTGGCTCTGGCGACGGTCGTCTAGCTCTGGCGACGGTCGTCTGGTTCTGGTAACGGCGGTCTAGTTCTGGCGACAGTGGTCTGGTTCTGGCGACGGTCGTCTCCTACCTACCTACCTACCTACCTACCTACCTACCTACCTACCTACCTACCTACCTACCTACCTACCTACCTGCCTGCCTGCCTGCCTGCCTGCCTGTGTCAGTGTATGATTCAATTTGGGGGAGGGGTCGGCCCGATTGAAGGCCCTGATTACATTCGAACGGTGGTCGTCTAGGGTGCCCCCCTAGGAGGCCTTGATTCGATTCGGTGACGGGCCAATATCAAAGCTCTGGTTCAATTCGATCAATCGATTAATTGAATTATTCGTGGTGTTTGCTAGCTGGTCATTCAAACGGTCGTCGTCTGGTTCTGGCAACGGTCGTCTGGTTCTGGCGACAGTCGTCTAGTTCTGGCGACGGTCCTCTGCCGGCTGCCGTTCTAGTGCCTCCCTAGGTAGGGAGGATGTAAGAAAGGAAGGGTAAAAAAAAAATAAGGTGGCTACATAGGGCAGAGGCACGTGTAGAGGCTATCGGGAATATAGCGGGGACCCGATGCAGAGCTTCGTGTAAAGCCTCTGTACGCAGAGCTTCACGCAGAGCTTCGCGCAGAGCCTCGTGCAGAGTCTCTGTACGTAGAGCTTCGTGCAGAGCCTCTGTACGCAGAGCTTCGTGCAGAGCCTCTATGCGCAGAGCTTCGTGCAGAGCCTCTATACGCAGAGCTTCGTGCAGAGCCTCTATGCGCAGAGCTTCGTGCAGAGCCTCTATACGCAGAGCTTCGTGCAGAGCCTCTATGCGCAGAGCTTCGTGCAGAGCCTCTGTACGCAGAGCTTCGTGTAGAGCCTCGTGTAGAGCCTTATGCAAAGCTTCGTGTAGAGCTTCGTGCAGAGCTTC
>Ga0307507_10000829_pt1 | contig 68506 bp, 11 predicted proteins | sample 7_EM_MG_FD_207223 | JGI IMG/M metagenome (GOLD analysis project Ga0307507, IMG submission 207223) | Populus trichocarpa ectomycorrhiza microbial communities from riparian zone in the Pacific Northwest, United States - 7_EM | ecosystem: Host-associated > Plants > Roots > Unclassified | place... | reverse complement strand
TTAGAACCTTACCCTTAAGACCTTAAACTTCTCCTCTTGCTAAAAGCTTTTAATATAGTTCTAAAAGAGATCTCTCCCCCCAATCTTTTACTGTTGTACGCTTCTAATTCTCTACTAGATCCCATTTAATATTATGTTTTTTAAGATGGCCTTATAATCCAACGGTTAAGGAATAGTGTCCTTTTGGGTCTTAAGGAGGACAGTATTTACAAAAGTAGCGTTTCTTTGTATAAGCCTTTTCTTCCTTTATTGCCGTATAAGTATATTTATGAATTAAGGAGACTTGTCTTAAGATCTATATTATATAAGTAGTTAGGATTAAACTAGTATCAGCTTTAGTCTCAACGCCGCTTAAAAGGGTAGAAAGTGTGTTAACTTTAAAGGAATTATTATCGTTAAAGTTTTTGGGGTGAATTTCACTAGTACCAGCCATATTTATAGCGTCATACAATAGGGGGTAAAGGTTTAGTTTTGTAGTTAAAATTTTACGGATATCTAGATATTATCCGGATATTATCCAATATCCGAGCTATCCTCAGATAGGATTATTATCCGCCCGACCGGATAGGATAATTTATCCTCCGCAGGTCTGCAGTTGTGTTCCTAATGTCGCGCACGGGCCACAAAATATACTACCTCATCTATGCAAGGGATACCCAGTATTCTGTTTAAATGTCGATGGCTCGCGACGAGTCGATGTATTAACGCAAACAGAGCCAGCCGGGCGCGGCGGTGCTCAACAGTTAAAGGCTGGGGTAGAAATAGGTAAGGCAAATGCGAGGTGTTGATTTAGGTATGGGCGCGTGGTGTTGTTTTCGCAACTTGGGTGTGAATAAGTCAAACACACGTAATATTCTAACTTGAAGTGGAAGGATCCAAGCCCGTTTGGATAGGGGGTGTATGCGTATCAATTGGGGGTGTACACGTATCATTTAGGGGGTGTATGATTATCGTTGACCTTATAATATATATAGTGGTATTAATAGAGGTGTCAACAAAAAGGAAGGCGCAATACTAGGATATTTTGATATTTATAATATTTTGATGTTTATTATATGGATTCTGCCACAACTTACCGCGCGCAAGTTTTTTTCTAACTAATTAGAAGCTGGCTTTCTAACCAATCAGACGCTAGCTTGGCAGGGGTTTGGATTCCAGGACCCAAAAGTATAGACCCTCGTACCTCGGGTCAATAAAGCTCTATATATAATATATATACGAAATTTGACATATTTATAGCCTCATCTACGAGGCCTTGGTCTTCTGGCAGAACGATTGACCGCCTACGCGTGCAGCTTCCTGATTAGTGCGCACAGAGCACAGCTCTACGTGTTTATCAATGCAAGGCATATTGCATTCATCAAGATTACGAAGAGAGCTACTCAACAAAGTTTCATTACCACTTTCACATATTCCTTACTCATCGTAGTACAGCTTCCAAGTACTAGGGAACGGCGTCCACTGGCTCCAGTCCTCCGTCATAAACACCTTAAACGCCCCATTCACCGTCGTACTCTTCAGCTGTCCCGCCGGCCCAGCCGCCCTCCTCAGATTCTTCAGGCGCGCAAACGCACGAAGCTGCACCGCCATCGCAATCATCACAGTTTTTTGTCCAAGACATGCGTGTTCACCGTACCCATGATGGATGTACAAGTCATCTGGCCGATCGAGCTTCACCTCCAGCGGGTCCGGGAACAGGGTAGGGTCCAAGCCAGCAGTGTTGAAGTCGGCGAAGATCGTGCTTCCCGCGGCGGGGGTGAGGGTGTTCTTGCCGTCTTGGATGGAAGCGTTGGGCGCGGCAACGACGCGCAAAGCACCAGCGGCCGCGGGATCGAGACGGAAGCCTTCGAGGGCGTATTTGCGGAGTTTTTCCAGTGCCTCGGCGGAGTCAGAAGCGGCGAGAGCTTGGATTTCAGCCCAGTAGGAGGCGTTCGCGGGCGAGAGATAGAAGTCGAGCAGGCGGGAGATGCCTTGTGTCTGGATGGGAGCCGCGGCAGCCGACGTGGGTACGATGGTCCAGATCACCTCTTCGAGGGACATGCCGGAGTCGAAGAGACGCTGGATCAGCTTGGTGCCGAATTCTGGGAGCGCCGGGTCTCCCTTGTCTGCATGTAGCTTGGAAAACATGCTCTCTAAGAAGGAGAGGTTACCGCCCTGGACGTCGGTGCAGGAGGCGGAGACCGCAGCAGCTAGAGCGGCTGTGGCTTTCTTCGCTTCGGCCTTGACGGCGAGGGTCTTTGCTGCGTCAATGTCGAGGAATGTGTACCAGAAGACGTTGGCCGTGGCTTCGTAGAGCTTGGTAGGTGTGAAACCGACGCCTTTCTCGTCCTCGGAGTCTTTGAGCGGAATGCCCCAAATGTGCGCGGTAACAATGGCATGCGAGGGGATGGCAACATCGCGAACAAGGTCGATCTGATAGCGATCACGCAACTTGATACTCTTTTTCTTGATGAGATCGGTCGTAACAGTATCATAGAAGTCGCGGATCTGGGTGAGGCCTTGGACGGGATCGTAGAGCGCGTGTATGCATATCTTCTTCTGCTTTGCGTTCCACGGCTTGTCGCCGCTGAGCATCCAGTCGTGTTTAATCAGCTCGCCCACGTGAAGACCCCACGGAACCTTGAAAGACTCTTGGTCTTTCAGAACACCCTTGACGCCGTTCCAGCTGAGGATTGGCGTTGGCTGGGGAATGAAGCGTGGCCGGTCGTAGTCATAGTCCGCTTCCACGCCCTTCGCAGCCAGAATAGCTCTATTCTCAGACGGGACGGTCAAAGGGAACAAGGCATAAACCGAGTTGCTTCGGTACCATCCGGGATATGCCCGCTGAAGAAGCTTGTAGATGGTCGTTCCAAAACCAACATTTGGATCCGACGCGATTTCATTATATCCGAAAGACGTTAGATTGGCGGGAGAACTGTCGATGGTGTAGTAGCGATCACCACGGACTAGAGCGACAGCATCGGAGAGAATAGCTTTCGCAACAGTCAAGCCAGCACAGAGACCAGAGCCTGGTACCGCCAGCTTCTTAGTATCCTCGCAAACTAGGCCGGGGTAGAGTTCCACGTTGTCAGGTTCTTGGTACAAAGCCTGGAGAGACGCAGCGACATCTGGATCCGGATTAATGTCATGAAAGGTGGCATGCGGCTTGAGCTTGAAGAACTTGCGAACTTCGTTGAGGCTTGCCGTGCCCCAGTTACGACCCTGGTTGATGCCGAGGATTTCAATGGCGCGAAGGGCTGTAGGTACATTTCTGGCTCCAAAGGCTCCAGCGACATCCTCAGTAGTGCTAGACAGTATCGAAACCAACCCAGCATCATCGAAACCGCCAGCAGCATTGCGTGTCAAGCCACCAAAGGTCCACTTTCCTGGATCGGAGTCCAAGGAGTGTCCCCATTTCTTGAAGCCCTCGAATAATTGCGTCTGAGTAAGCGTCGCTGGATCCTGTCCAGGCCACAACTTCTTCATGAAATCGTTGGCCCATGCCTCGTTTCTGTTGCTGATGGTGGCGTGCCATCGGTAGATCAGGTTGAACTCCATGCTGACCTGGTTCCCGACACCCTTGGGGATGCCCTCTGAGTCAAACGCATCGAAAGCTTGGTCGCGAGGGTCCAGTGTCCAGGTGGTATCAGCACGATTGAGGTTCAGGATAACACGGACGTAGTCGCGGAGGATAATATTGATGTAGAGGCCGCATGTGACGAGTCTTCCGGTCTGGAAGAGGTCGTTGTCGCGCTTCGCTTCCGCTTTTTCACCGTCCAAACCCTGGGAAAGTGTTAGCGAAAGATCATCAGTACAACAGTAGCTTCGAAGGCTTACCTTGGCCTTGTCGAGCTTTGAAGCAGTGAACCGACCACCCTCATTGATCTCGGCCAATTGCGTCACAACATAATTATGAAACCTGTTAAAGGAAACCAGCAAGGCACCAACACCGGGCGGCTGTCCCAGAATTCGCGGCTCAGCAAAGGTATCTAGCTTGAGTTTTCCATCTTTGAACGTCCTCACAGTATCCTGCATAGCCTGATTATGCCCATAAAGCGGCCCGAGATCTAGGTACGACGAAGACGCAACCTTATTCGGATCAACATCATCTGTGCGGAAAATATCATGAATGATGATGGTGGCCATTGAGATCGCTATACTGGAGAACTTGGCCGGATGCTCCTTTGCCAGACCTTTGCGGGCGAACAATGCATCGAAGATGTCCCCTGGATCTGGTAGAGCTGCAGGGGGAGAGTGCTTCGGGACCACGCTGCGGGCGTAGTACGAGCCGGCTTTTCCGAGCTCGGGATAGAGGATGTTGTTGTGAGAGCCATCAGCCATACGGTAGCGCCAGGCATCGCCCATGTACGAGAGCGGAGGGTGTTTGAGGTTGTCCCAGAGGTTGCCAAGCATGGCGTTTGTTAGGAGACCGGCGGTGGGTGAGCCTGCGGGATATGAGGAAGCCCATTTGATGGTGTTCTCTAGAAGTTGTCTGGAGAGATCAGCTTGAGCGAATAACTGAGGTGCAGCGGTCTTACTTTCGATCATCGACGACGTTCTCTGTGAAGAGACCGTCGACCAATGACTTCACGACGCCGACATCCTCCGGGAGACGGTCGAGTTGACTCTTGAGGTCAGTGATGTAGTTGTGGATGGTCTCTTTGACGGTGGGAACGCCATTGGAGTGGCCGTTAGAGGGACTGTTGGTTAACGCCATGCCGGGCTGAAGGGTTGTTGGCGCAAGTAAAAATGGGTGAAATGTAGTCAATATAGCAAAGCTTTGAAACGATCAGCGCAGACGGAATAGGTGAACGTGCCTACCAGACCGCTAAGCAACACGAAGGGGTGAGAGCGGTCTCCTTATGACAGGACACGGCTTCTGCCTCCGAGCTCATCGCTTTCACATGACCATCCCTCCATGTCGTTTGTTGAGGCGTTATGCGTCAGCCATAATGCAGAGGCTGGGAGCAGCTGAGGTCTTGGCCGCTTCTAGCATCTCGCTGGCCGGATCTGGCTCAGACGGCGGCCTCCTACCGTAGGCATCTCGTTCGCAAACAGAGTTGCAAGGCGGTAGGATGGAATAAGACAGCAGCAATTGGCTGGAAGCTGTTCATGTGAAGGGTCGAACCAGTTGGACAACCTTTGCCGCCCTTTGGAAGCTAACCTTATGAACAACATCCTACGGTAAGCAGGGTAGAGCTTTGAATCGGTGGCCTCTCGTTTTCGACAGCTCCCAGAGGCACAAAGAGACTCGGAGTGTGACATAGGCAGAATGACCTGGGGACGGCCAGCCAAGTAACTTGAGGCTAAATGCAACATCCCAGCTGGGGCAGAGGAAATTGACCCAAGGCAATGGGTAAATGCACCTCGCTTATGTCAGAAATCTGGCAAAGGCTGGATGCCATTGGCGTAGTGTGTGGAGCAATCACATGCAAAAAAGTGATTACGCTATGCGAAGTTAGAATAAACATGCCAGGCGCAGCTCTGGTGGTAGCTTATACAATGAATGGGTCAGATGCCCCCCCTGCTAGAACAGTATACAAAATAACCTGGTCCCGCTATGTCACTTTGGATTCGCTTGTTTCTTGACCTGTACTAGCAGGGGGGCGTCTGACGCATTGGTGTTACCCCCTTGTAGGGGCGTTATTACCAAGCTCGACCTCCCGTTTCGCGTGCCTGCCTGACGCGTCGCCGAGCGCGACCCCGCGGTTGTCGGAAATCGCACTGAAGTCCGTCGCGCCTGTGGTGACCGTCGGCGCGATGTCGGTCATTGCTGTCGGGGAGACTGTGTGGATGATAATTGTAAAGGCGATTACGAAGTTATGAAAAGAGCACACAGCAGCTAGGTTGGGCTGGGCTGTGCAGGGCTCAGCTGTGCCGGGCTGGGGTGAGCTGAGCTAAACGGTTATCACAGGGCGATCTGCACGGTTAGAAGTACCTATGGTCACAGAGGCGCCGAGACATCCTTAGGCAAGCTCCAAAAATCAAAAATCCCGCAACCCCTTCTGCTATATGGTCGCTGCCGTCACATGAAAGCCTAGCTGCAATCGGTGACAATGGTAGACTTGTCCTTTATCTAGTCAACCCGAGGTATCGGAGGTCGGGGTTAAGCTTGGCGTAACCTCGGGTTACGCACGACCCCCCAAGGTCCGCGACATATCGTCCACATATTGTCAGATAATCTGTATTCTCTAAAGGCGTGGGTCACGTGCACGAGTCACGTGCACGGAGCCCGTGCACTGTAAAGTCTCTTCGTAGCTCAAAGCCCTAGGGGCTCATCAGAAGCATCAATCAACGATCAAGTCAAGATCATCAATCAATCAACCCATTTCATCAATGAACTGCTCTATATGCACTTCGTGACAGTTATGAGCCCGGTCCGCCGACTCAAGAAGCTATTCAGCTATTACTCAATCATTTGAAGAAATCCTACCTCAATCGTCACAAGACGATTCCGACACAAGATTCCATGAGATTCCACGAGATTCCACGAGAAATCCTACTTTAATCGTCACAGGATGATCCCGACCACAAGGACGATCCACGACAAGGACGATCCCGACGACAAAATACCATCTTAATTCCTCCTTTGCCTATTAGTTAAATGACTCTACCAATGAGTTTGTTGACTACGATCATCCTTAATAAGCCAGAAGACCGGGAGTAATGGCTATGGTAACTCCGAGCCCTCGCGGATTAGTGAATCTGGGCCTACGTTAACCCAGACAATGCAGTACCTTAATAAGGTCTACTACAAGAACCAGCCTATTTAGAAGTTACAGATTTTAATAAGAATGCAACCTTATACGTATAGCTCTTAACAAATTAACAGAGAGCGTATAAGAACAGTAGATGATACTATAACTAAGATATAAAGTACTTCCTAAAATAGGAAGAGTATCTGCAATAGATACAAACCTAGATTACGTTTATAGTATTAATTTAGAAGAAGTTACTGCTTAACCCTTCCGTATCTGTTAAGGAATGGCTATTTTAGTTAAAGGAGAATATAGAACCTACTTTATTATTTATTAAGAAGAAGGTATAATATTAGTATATAGAAGCCCTTAAGGGGTTTAAATAATTATTAAAATTAAACTAATGGCTAGATTAATAGGAACACGTAATATTACTAAAAGAGAAGTATAAGATCCCTTAAATGTCTAATAGAATCTAGCTTTAAGATTTAGTAGAAGTTATTTAACCTTTTAGCAACGCCTACTGTATAAAGTATACTACTAAGTTAAATAACTCTTAGAAGTTAAGATCTTCTAAATACTATAAAGTAGTAAAAGAGCTATAAGATAGTCTTAGAACACCCTTAAAGAAAGCTAATACTACTATAAGAGGGAGTACCTTTAATATAGACTTTATAGAGCAAGCTATTAAGGATTACTTTAATACTACTAAAGGTTTAAGAAAAGAATAAGCCTTAGTACGTAATAGACGCTTAAAGAGAGCTAGGACAATGGTAGATAAGGAGACATCCTGCAAGAAGCCAACACCTAAGTACTTAGCGTGCGGAATATAAGGACACTCCCTTTAGAACTATTGGTGTTTATTTAAAGACAAGAGACCTATAGGAGTTATAATAGGAGATACGCGCATTAAAAGGGCACTAAAGAAGGTAGAAAAGAATAAGGATCTTACTAACCAAGTTATGAAGATTAGACTTAAAGAATAAGAAGACGAGGCTTAATAATAATAGGATAAAAAGAGTTATAAAACAGTTAAGATTAAGGGAGAAGCTAATGCGATATTCCTAGAATTATATTATACCGGTTAACTCTATCTACTAAAGCTATTAACTATTCTTAACTTAGGAACTATTCTCTATATCTTTAATAACCTCTTTTATTTCTATAACTTTAGGAAAGCTCTAAGATATAAATATGTTATTGCCAGCAGCTTAGAAGTGCCAATACTAGGCTACGGTGATATTACTATTTAAGTTATAAAACTAGATAAGAGCAAGGGAATCCTACGTCTTAAGGACGTTGCCTTTTGTATGGACTTTAATATAAATCTAGTATTATTCTATCTACTTTAAAAATAAGAGTACTACTAGGATAATAAAGGAGATAACAATCTTCTAGTTTAGAAGGATGATATAATCCTATATTAAATGGAAGAATATTATAGATAACAGACTATTAAATATATCTGACTAGGAAGTCTATTAGTGTTTAATATAAGCTAACTGCTACGCTAATAACGGAAGCATAGAGCATTATTAAGAGACATTTGTCTAGATATAAAAGGTAATGCATAACTATAGTATCTACGTTTAGGTTATCTAGGACCTATAAGCCTTTATTATCTAGGTCTTAATGCCTTAGGAGTTAAGCTTTAAGGCCTAAAGATAACAGAATGTTAATATTACAGTCTCGCCAAAATTAAGTATTAGGTCTTAAGAAGGTTCTTAAAATAGAATATTAATAAACCTTATCTTAACCTCTATATTAACTAGACTAACCTTAAGGAAGCGTATATTAGATTTGTATAAGTTATATTTATCTATAATACCTTCTTAGAAAGAACCTTCCCGTATTTTATAATAACATATAGCAAAAAAAAGGAGACACTATAAATACTTAAAGATTTTATCTAATGGATTTGTCTAAGGTATAACCTTAAAGTTAATGCCATTAGATTAGATAATAAGCTAGGGAGAAGGAGAACCCTTAAATAGCTATAGACCTAAGGGATTATATTTAAGCCTTTAGCGCCTTATACCTAAGCTTAAAATAGTACTACTAAATGCTTAGGGGGTGTAATTATTAAGAGAGCACGTGTAATAAGAATTGCTGCTAATCTATTACACGATTTATAGAACGAGATAGTTAACTATATAGTCTACCTTTAAGATTAAATGCTATGGGAAAGTAATGGTTGGAAATCGCTATATAAGAGGTTTTATACCTTCCTAGCCAATAGGAGATTAAGAAAGCCGCAACTAGCGCACCTAAAAGCCTACGGCTATAGGGCGTATGTAATAATGTCAGACGCCTAGCTAAAGAAGAAAAGGCTAAGCAAGCTAGATCTGTGAGCCTATATCGGCTACCTTATTGGCTATAACTCTACTAATATCTATAGGATCTGGATCCTATATAAGGGTATCGTTATCTCTACTAGGGACGTTATCTTTAATAAAAAGATGTTCTTTAATAGTAAGTAAATAGATATCTTAAAGGACCTACACGCTAAATTAGATACGCTAATTAAGAAGATTTAACTTTTTAATACCCTAACTAAGAATAAAGTTCTTCTGGAAGATAATAAAGAAGTATTTAAACCATTAATTTAAGAGGAAGATAACAATGTTAATAAGCCAGTTTAAACCTTTAATAAGTTAGTAGATCTTAAGCTTATAAGAGCTCTTAAAGATATATATTATACGCCACCTCTAACAGAAGAAGATGAAGAATCCCTATATACCTTTTACGTTGAGTATCCTATAAAGTTAGATATATAAGATACTAATTAGGACATTATTAATTGAGTAGGAGATAGGTTTTATACTTAGGGGGTGTTTAATAACTTGGTTAAAGACTTATTTAAGGAAGCCGGCGATTATAGGTTTAAAGACTTTATTATTAAAAGGATTACTTCAGCCTATTACGGCGCCTTCTTAGCGGGAAGGAAGTTTAACCTTAATAGTTAACTTAATAATAGTAAGCTAAAATCAGGTAGAATATGTAATATTAGATTATATAGGAAGAACTTACCTCCGCTACCTTAGTTAATTCGCAACCTTAATACACACCCTCTTTAAGATTAGTTCTAAGAGGCTTAACGAGCCCACCTTAAATCTTATTATTAAATGAGGTTGTTTTAAGAAACAGATAAGAAGTACGTAAAGGGACAGTAGGTCCTTAGCTTAATATAGATGTTTGTCTATAAGACGGATAAGTATAGATTCCTTTAGAAATGTAAGGCACGCTTAGTAGTATACGGAAATTAATAGGCCCTAGGAGACCTACCTATAAGAGCTATTATACTAGCTAGTACGACCTTCTAAACCCTTATGGCGATTACCGCAAAATTCAACCTGGAGACAATATAGATAGATATAGTTAATGCGTTTATCTATTGCAATCTTAATAAGGTTGTCTATATAAAGTTACCACTAGGGTTTAATAAAGGAAAAATAGATAAAGTACTGCGCTTAAGGAAAGCCCTTTATGGACTATAACGATCCCCTCTGTTATGGCAAAAGAATCTCACGAGCTTATTAAATAAATTAGGTTTTAAAGAGGTTCCTTAAAAGCCGTGCGTTATACTAAAAGGAGGAATAGTTGTCTTCTTCTATGTTAATAATATTGTCTTCTGCTACCAAAAGATAAATAAGAAGAAAGCTTAAGAAGTAATTAAGAAGCTAAGCAAGGAATACTAGATAAGTATCCTTGGCGAGCTAAAATGGTTCCTAGGAATCTACGTACTATATAATTATAGCTAGAGGCTCCTATAGCTATCCCAGGAAGCCTATATTAAGAAGATAGCTAACTAGTATAAGATAGATCTTAAAGGGCGTCTTTTAGATACTCCTGTAGCAGAATTAGAACTCCTCCCTACTAATTACTAATTAATCTATCTAACGCGTCCGTCCCCTAATATAGACCTATTAGTCCGTCTAATATCCCTACTAGCTTCTATAATGCTATATTAGAGAAAAATAGGTTTAGTACTTTATGTAGCCACTATAACGCGTCCGGATATTGCTTTTATAGTATTATAACTGGTAAGGTTTAATTAGAACCTAAGCCAAAAGCACTATTAAGCGGTAGATAGAGTAATCCAGTACCTATATAGCACGAGAAGTAGAGTAATCTGCTATAGAGGAGATAAGGAAGGAATAAACGGTAAAGGGAAAGATAAAGGAATACGTGATAAAGGACAAGATAACGAAGACGGTAGAAGTAAAGCTTAATTATTTATCTGTGCCGGCGATATATTATTTACGGATAACTCTATTAATAGAAAGAGCTTATAAGGATATATTATAAAGCTATTTAGGGAACTAATTGCCTGGAGAGTAAATAAGCAGGGTATAGTAATAACGTCGGGCACAGAAGCTAAGTTGTTAGCCCTATCCCAGATAGTAAAAGAGGCTATCTTTATTAGCAGGTTATTTAAAGTAATAACGTTATAACTAAACGAGCCCTTAATTATTAAATGTGACAATACCTAGACGCTCTAACTAATTATAGAAGATATGGTAAATCTGATTACAAAGCTTTAATATATTAATATCTATTAATACTGGCTATGTTAGGAATACGTAATAAGACAAGTATGATTTTAATAGATAGTAATAAAGGAGATGATTGCCGATGGACTTATAAAGGCCCTGCCTAAGCAGAGGTTTTAAAGCTTTGTTAATATAATTAGAATAGTGGATATTAAGGAGCGGCTAAATAAGGAGAAGTAACTAGAGGACCTAAGGGATAGTATTAGAGTAAGACGGAAGGATTTAAATAAGATTATGGTTTAATTAACTTATTAACGGACATAAGAAGGTAGTTAGCTTTAACCTTAAAGAGCTTAAAGCTAAGGGGGTGTATTAGATAATCTATATTCTCTAAAGGCGTGGGTTACATATATAAGTTATATGCACGGAGCCTGTGTACTATAAAGTCTCTTTATAGCTTAAAGCCCTAGGAGCTTATTAGAAGTATTAATTAACGATTAAGTTAAGATTATTAATTAATTAACCCATTTTATTAACAAACTGCTCTATATGCACTTCGTGACATATATTAACCCCCCCCCCCCTTTAGGTAGTAGCCCCTACTTTTTAGACGCGTTTTTGAGGCCTAGGTTAGTACTAGGTTAATATAGAGGGCCTCAGCGCGCCTTTAACCTTTCCATCGCCTTAACAAACTATTTTCTAACCCTCTCCTATTCTTATGCCCGCGCTAGCTTGCGCGGGGCTTCTAATTTTATATAGAAAGGCCTGCTATAATTCTAATTCTATAATATAGAGCTCTCTTCTCCTCCCCCCCCCCTTTAATATTTACGCGTTTAGTAGCTTTATTTACCCACGCCACGCTTATATATCTTCCTCCTAACCTCTTGCGGATATTTATGGATATAGTCTTTTAAAAATCTTCTTACCCTATAGTCCACTTTATAGTTAAAGGAAGTCCCCCTAGCCTCCTTCTATAGCCTCTAGAATGAATTCAAGGCCTAGATGGCACGGCTATACGATATTTATAAGGCCTAGCGCTTAAAAAATACTATAAGGGCGTATAAGCCAAAGCAGAAAGAGTGGAAAGACTGGTATATAAGACTAAAAGGTAATAGAAATGGCGCCTAGGTAATAGAAGATAAGCTTTACCTATTTTTAGAGCAGTAAGTTGTTAACTAAAAATTATAAACTGCTGGCTATTAAAAACGGAAGTCAAAACGGAAAAAAATATGGAAAGATAGTAAGCGGGTAAAAAAGAGGTAGAAGACAGTTAAGTAGGTAGGGCAGCTAGGGGGGAAGGCAGCTATTAAGGTATCTGTAGGGGCAGCCGTAGGGGTAGCCGTAGGCATAAAAAAGGAAGCTGTAAAGGAGGAAAGGGAGGTATGGGATAAGAAGGCCCTAGACACCCTATTTAACAAAACAGTTTAATACTTAATTATAAATAGCTACGTCTCCGCTATTACCAAGCTTTATATATAGTAGTTAAAAGGTAAGACCTTACAGCCACTGCGGGGGGTAAAGCTCTTAGTAGTATTAGACAGCGTCCGCCGCGATAAGGACCGGATTTAACGCGTTAACTTTATCAATTAAGGCATATTTATAATTACTGGCGGCTATAACGTTAAAGGGCTTAAAAAGGCAATTACTTAGTGCTGGGAGATAGGCTCTAAGATGCCAGGTTCAGTTAAGTCTTACCTTTAAACTACAGCTAAGCATTTATTAAGTTTATATATACCCTATCTAGTCTATACAGCTGCCGTTTTCTAACCCATTCCTTAAGCTATACTACTGTTACCTATAATAAAAGTAGACGAGACGTTTAGCTTGCTAACCTTATTTTTATTAAACTAGAGAATAAAGGGCGTAAACTAAACAAGTTAGCGCCGTGTATAATTATGTTAATAATATAAGGGAAGCAGAATTAGTACAGTAAGGTTAAGTATATGGGCTATATGTGGAACGCTAACCCTATTCTCTACCCCCTCTCTATAATAGCCTTTTACTTCTTTAACTGCTAAGGTAAAAATAACACTAAGAGCTTTCTATCCTTTCGGTAGCCGGAGGACTACTATAACCTATACGTCTTCTACGGCAGTATTAAAGTACCACAATAGCCGCTAAACTATTATATATAGTTAAAATAAAATAAAAAGATATTCTAGGGGGTAGGAATTTACTTAAAGGAGAAGACCTATAGCGCCTATAAGTAAAGCGTCTGGTATACCAAGCTTAGTGGCGTTAAGGAGACCTAAATTAGACAGGCTAGACGCTAGAATACAGACGTAATAACGGGAGCCTACCTTAGCTACCTACCCTATGCATTTATACGGTTAATCGCCGGTTTCCTAAAGAAAGAAAAGGGCTACTTTCTTTTCTATACATGGAAGGTGCCAAAGGAGGCCCTCTATTTAAAAATATGGCCTAAAACTAATGTCTAGCTAAAACGCATAGAGGCCTACTACCTAGGTAGGGCCAATAATAAGGTTATATAGCTTAACCTTATAGGCTTAGGATTTCTACGCCTCCTTTATACACTTAGGGTAATTCTATTACAGGACTTAGTAATCCTATATAAGTAGTTCCTACTCCACCCCCTATAGAAGGACTTGCTTTTTAGCTATAAGGAATACTAAAGGTTTACTACGTAGGTAGAAAGCTCGCTAGCTAACATAGTTATACTAAATAAGCTAATAATGTAAAAATACTAGCCTACCTATAAGGCCGTAGCTAAGCTAAAATATAAGGCCGCGATCTCTAAGATAAAGGGGGTTTAATTATATATGCAGACAATCTTAGAACGCCTTAGTAAGATGGAAAGGCTATTAGCATTATTTATACCTATATAGATTTAGTAAGGGAAGATAGGCATCTAGATAGGGCCTATAAAGTTTATATATCCACCTTTAGGCAAGCCCGCGCTATCTACTATAACATCTACCATATTTACGCTACCCGCTTAGCCGTCTATAATATTTGCACTATCCGCCTAGCCATTTATAATATCCGTACCGTCTACTCAGCTGTTTACAATATCTGTATTATCCGCTTAGCTATTTATAATATCTAAGCCGTCTACAATATCCGCACCGCCCGTTTAGCTATCTACTGTATCTATATCGCCCCTACTAGCGCAGGCATAAGCTGATACTTAACTATCTCTCTTATTTATTCTTAATCTATAGGCGCCGCTAAGAAAATATAAAATGCTTTAAGGCGGTAATTTGGTCTTCTAGCTTTAAACTAAGTGGACTTTAGGGCTAGCAGGTAGGCCGTTAATTAAAGCTCTTAATTACTACTAGGGGGCACATTAGCGGGTTAATAGCAAGGCTATATTCTATAGCCGTCGCTATAGGATGATTAAGAATATAAAACGGCGTATAGATATGACGGTGCTAAAGCGCGTTACCTGCTACATTGCCGTTTCTAGAGCAATTTGCCGCATTTCTAGGCAATCTGCCAAATTCTGCTATATTCTGCTAGCACTACTTATAGAGCTAACCAATTAGGATTTTCTATGCCCGGCATGGAAAATCACTATTAGCTCACTTGCTACTAGCGCCTTAGCGACCCCTTATATCTTATTAGTCTCTAACAGTCTTCTTCTCCTTCTTCTCTTTAGCTTAGTATTTTTATATAGTAGCAATCTATAAGCTTTAGTTTAGAAGCATTTATACAAGCGTATTATATTATACTAAGCTCCCCCTATATTACCTAAGAAGGCCTTAATAATATCCCACCCTAAAAGAAGACCTTTATCTACAACAACGCGTTAACGCGTTATACTTAGACATTAAAACTCACACTACTACGCCTAAAAAGGCCCTAATAATATCTCACTTTATAGGCCAGACCGTACTTAACCTATATCCCTAAAAGAACCCTAGAATTAAAACCAAATTATATAATTCTAATAAACCTTAGAAAGCCGGCAATGGTACCTACAGCGAGCTTATCTAAAAGATCTATCTCTACTTAAGAGGAACACGAGATCCAATTAGGATTAGAAATTAAAGATAATAATAATATTACAGATATATATAAGCAGATTTGTGCCCTTACAGCTAATTAAAAGGTTAATTATCTTTAAGCCTAAAGCATATAAGAGACTTTAAAGGAGATCCTAAAAAGCCTTACTACCTTATAAAATAGCCCAGCCTCCCCTTTATAAAGCCTTAGTTAACCTATTCGCTTAACTAAATATAATATACTAGAGAGTATAGATATAATAATAAAGCAATTAAAGTCTATTAAACTCCCTAACCCCCTACTATTATTAAACGGCATAGACTTAACCTTTAAGAATTAAAGAATCTAAGTGCGAGGAAAGCTTTGTATTAACTATAACCATTTCCCCTCTAAAGAAGCTAAAATGCTCTACCTCTTTAGTTAAACTATTAGGGACGCCTAGTAATACCTTTAGGCCAAGTTTAAAGACAAGTTACCTATTTAGTTTATATCTATTAATAAGATAATATAGCATCTAGCTACTATTTATATTAATCTAAATAAAGTACAGGATACCCGTTATAACTATAATCGCCTAATAATAAAATTAAACCAATTCGTTACTAAGTTCTAGACTTAATTCTTACACCTAGCAGGCGAAGGCTAGGTTCCCCCTAAGAACTACTGTTTAGACCTATATAACAAGCTAACGGTCCAACTATAAGAGAAGATTATGGTAGCCTTAGATAACCTACTAACCTACCAAAGACTTATAGCCTAATATTTATTGCTAGATTCAGAACTAAAATAAATTAATGCTTATTCTAATTAACTAAAACGGTCCTATAGCAACTAAAACCTATCTACTATATTAACGGGAGCTAGCGTCGGAAGATAAACTATAACCGCTCTTATACTAAAAGCGGTTATAACTACTTACCCATAAGCCTTGCCTAACTCGCTATATACTACAACTTTGGCTAATGCTTATCGCAATACCCTAATTAACCCTACCACGGTTATATGCTTTAATTGCGGAAAGGATAGTTACTTTACTACGTCCTATCCAGATCTAAAGAATATAGGTAATATTAAGGAGATAGAGAAAGAAGAAATATCCAACAAGTTAGGAAAAGAAGAACCCTAGGGTATCCTATTAATCTTAAAGAGATTAATCTAAGTTAGCTAATAGGTAGAAAACACTTTATAGTTCTATGTATAGTATCTTAAAATAGATATAGAGTTAATATAGCTGCCCTTATTAATACTAAAGCAAATAGCTTTACCTTTATAAATACTGCTTATGTAAATAATATTACTAAGTTCTTAAATATAAGTACTACCCGATTAGAGAAGCCTACTTAAGTAAAAGGCTATAACGGCTAAGCCGGTAAGCCGGTTACCTATATTTTAAAGCTATATATTACTATTAATAGACAACGCTAGTTTAGTATCCCCTTCTATATCCTAGACCTAGGGTCCTATAATATCGTCCTTAGCCAAAAATAGATATCCTACTTTAATATTTAGCTAAATATATAATAAAGATAGTTCGTCTAGCTAGAGAATAGACCAAAATTACCCTCCTTTATTAAAGAAATTTAGACTAACCGCAAGATATTAGCTATAAAGGCTGACCCTATCTATTAACGGGATATTAGGGACTGTGACCTAGCCTTTACCCAAAAAAATGCCCGCCGCAAGGCCGGTAGGAACTCTATATTAACAATAATACTCCCCCAAAGCACTACAGTTAAGAAGGACTCTACTTATAGAAGTGGAACGGATAGTGATATAGACAACTTCTAAATTATAGAGATCCGGCTAATATGGAAGAGGATATACTAATAGGATATAAAAGATAACCTTTAGAAGATGTAGTAAGAGCTAAAGGGAGTAAGGATAATGCTAATATACTAAAAGCCCCTAAAGCTATAGACACCCCTACCACTATATAACACTCCTATAATAGACATCACGGCAATTAGTGCTATAGGCTTTTACTTTAATATATATTAGAAGGATAATAAAGTCTTTATAACTAGATTATTAATAAGAAAGAAGAAGGGCTAGTAAAGGAAACTAATAAAGAACTAGTTAAGCGCCTCCTCTCTACTTACCTCTTAAACTATAGAGACGCGTTCTTAAAAGCAGCTTTGGATATACTACCCCCCTACTAAACCTATAATTATAAGATTTAATTAAAGGCTAATAACTCTCTAGACTATAACCCCCTTTACTAGTAAACTATAGAAGAACTAAAAGCTATAAAATAGTACTTAATCGATAACCTTTATAAAGGGTTTATTAAACCAGGTTAGGCCTCTTTTACTTTTCCTATCCTATTTATAAAAAAACCTAATAAAGGCCTCCACTTCTATATTAACTATTAGAAACTAAACGCTATTACTTAGAAAGATTATTACCCTCTCCCCCTAATTAATAAGACCCTTATATGTCTAAGCTAAGCCAAAATATTTACTAAGCTTAATATCCGCTAAGCTTTTTACCAAATTAGGATAGACCCTATATTAAAAGATTTAATAAAGTTCTATATCCGCTACGGTTTTTATAAATATAAAGTTCTTCCTTTTAGACTAATAAATGGGCTAGCTATATATCAACGGTACATAAATAATGTTCTTTTTAACTACCTTAATAAATTCTGCACGGTATACCTAGACGATATTCTTATATACTTAGACAATAAACTTAAGCACTAAGTTTACGTTAAAAAGGTTCTAGAGAGGCTGGGGAATATAGGCCTATAAGTTAATATTAAGAAATATAAATTTGGAGTAAAATAAACAAAGTACCTTAGGTTTATCGTTAGCATAGAAGGAATTAAAGTTAACCCTAAGAAGGTTAAAGTAATACGCAACTAGAAACCTGTTACGAAGTTTATATAGAACTGTTTATTAATAAAATGGGTTGATTAATTGATAATCTTAACTTAATTGTTGATTAATGCTTTGTTGATTGACCTAGGGCCCCTGGGGCTCTAAGGAGATTTACAATACACGTGCTCTATGCACGTGACTCATGCACGTAATCCACGCCTTTAGAGAATACAGATTATCTAACACACCCCCTTAGCTTTAAGCTCTTTGAGGTTAAAGCTAACCACCTTCTCGTGTCCGTTAATATGTTAATTAAACCATAATCTTATCTAAATTCTTCCTTCTCGCCCTAACCTTCTCCCTTAGGTCCTCTAGTTGCTTCTCCTTATCTAGCTGCTCCTTAATATCCACTATTCCAATTATATTAACGAAGCTTTAAAACCTCTGCTTAGGTAGGGCCTTTGTAAGTCTATTAGCGATTATCTCCTTTATCGCTATCTATTGAAATTATACTTGTCTCATTGCGTATTCCTAACGTAGCCAGTGTTAATAGATGTTAATATATCGGAGCTTTGTAATCAGCTTTGCCGTGTTTTCTATAATTAGTTAGAGCGTTTAGGTGTTGTCGCATTTAATAATTAAGGGCTTATTTAGTTGCTTTAAACATCCTACTGGTAAAGATAGCTTCTTTTACTATCTGAGATAGGGCTAATAACTCAGCTTCTGTGCTTAACGTAGTTACCATATCCTGCTTATTTGCTCTCTATACAATTGGTCCCCTAAATAGCTTTATAATATATCCTTATAAGCTCTTTCTATTAACGGAATTGTCCGTGAATAATGCATCGCTAGCATAGATAAATAATTGCGCTTTACCTCTACCGTCTCTTCCGTCGTCTTGTCCTTTGTCGCGTATTCCTTTGTCTCTCCCTCTACTACTCGTTCCTTCCTTATCTCCTCTATAGTAGATTGCTCTGCTCCTCGTGCTATATAGGTACTGGTCTCTAATATAGCATCATAGAAGCTGCTTCTCTTGGTAGGGATATTAGACGGACTAGTAGGTCTATATTAGTGGACGGACGCGTTAGACGGATTAATTAGTAATTAGTAGAAAGGAGTTCCAATTCTGCTATAGAAGTGTCCAGAAGACGCCCTGTAAGATCTATCTTATACTAGTTAGCTATCTTCTTAATATAGACTTCCTGGGATAGCCATAGGAGCCTCTGGCTATAATTATATAGTATATAGATTCCTAGGAACCATTTTAGCTCGCTAAGGGTACTCATCTGGTATTCCTTGCTCAGCTCCTTAATTACTTCTTAAGCTTTCTTCTTATCTGTCTTTTAATAGCAGAAGACAATGTCATCAACAGACGACTTTATTAAGATCGTACTAGACACACGCGTTAACTGCATCTATATGTCGTCTCTAGGTCGAATTTTACGGTAGTGGCCATAGGGTCCAGTTGTTGTACTCGCCAATACAGTAGCTTTTATAGGTAAGTCTTATTAAGCTAAGGATCTACTATCCCTTTACGTGCTTTTTTAATAATTACACCCCCTAAGCGTTCGGTAGTACTGTTTTAAGCTTAGGTATATAGCGCCAAAGGCTTAAATATAACCCCTTAGCGCTTCCTTAAGGTTAGTCTAGTTAGGAGGTTAAGATAGGGTTTATTAATATTCCGATCCGAGAACCTTTATAAGACCTTCTAAGTCCTAGATAACCTAGACGCAGATACCATAGTTATACATCACCTTTCGCATCTAGACAAATGTCTCTTAACAATACTCTACGCTTCCATTAGCAGCGTAGTAGTCGGCTTATATTAAACGCTAATAGACTCCCTAGTCAGACGTATTTTAATAGTCTATTATCCGTAACGTTCTTCCATTTAGCATATGATTGTATTATCCTTTATTGTCCTAGTAGTACCCTTGTTTTTAAAGTAGACGGAACAACACTAGATTCGTGTTAAAGTCTATACAAAAGGCACCGTCCTTAAGACGTAGGATTCCCTTGCTCTTCTTAACTGTCTCCTAACTCTCGTCCTGTCGTTATCAAGCTTTATCTTCTTATTTATGTCTGATTTTGGCAACTAGATCAGCAAGATCCTTATTCTATTCTACCTTCTTTAGTGCCCTATTAATGTGATTACCTCTAATCGTAACTCCTGCAGGTCTCTTATCTTTAAATAAACACCAACAGTCCTAAAGTAAATGTCCTTGTCTTTTGCACGCTAAGCACTTAGGTGTTGGCTTCTTTTAGAATGTCTCCTTAACCAATAACCCGGCTCTCTTTAAGCGGCTAGTACGTGCTAAGGCCTTTCCTTTTTATAAACCTTTAGTAGTATTAGAGTAATCCTTAATAGCTTGCTCTGCAAAGTCTGTGTTAAAGGTACCCCCTCTTATAGTAGCATTGGCTTTCTTTAAGGGTCTTCTAAGTCCTTCTTATAGCTCCTTTACTACTCTACAGTATTTAGAAGATCTTAACTTCTAAGGGTTATTTAACTCAGTAGTATACTTTACATAGTAGGCGTTGCTAAACGGTTAAATAACTTCTGCTAAATCTTAAAGCCAGATTCTATTAGACATTTAAGGGATCTTATACTTCTCTCCTAGTACTATTACGTATTCCCATTAATCCAGCCATTGGTTTAACTTTAATAAGTATTTAAACCCCTTAAGGGCTTCTATATACTGGTATTATATCTTCTTTCTAATAAACAATAAGGTAGGCTCTATATTCTCTTTCAGCCAGAATAGCCATTCTTTAATAGTTAAGGAAGGGTTAAGCAGTAGCTTCTTCTAAATTAATACTATGGATATAATCTGGGTATAGATCTGTTAAAGATGCTCTTCCTGTTTTAGGAAGTACTTTATATCTTAGTTATAGTATTGTCTGCTATTCTTATATGCTCTCTGTTAATTTGTTAAGAGCTATATATATAAGGTTGCATTCTTATTAAAATCTATAACCTTTAGATAAGGTGGTTTTTTAAGTAGACCTTCTTAAGGTGCTTCTATAGCTGGGTTAATATAGGCCTAAATTTGCTAATCTATAAGGGCTTAGAGTTGCTATAGCCATTATTCCTAGTCTTCTAGCTTATTAAGGATGATTATAGTCAACAAACTTAATGGTGGAGTTATTTAACTAATAGGTAAAGGAGGAATTAAGATGGTATTTTGTTGTTAGGATCGTCTTTATTATTAGGATCGTCCTTGTTATTAGGGTCGTCCTATAACAGTTAAGGTGGAATCTCGTGGAATCTCGTGGAATCTCATGGAATCTCGTGGAATCTCATGGAATCTCGTATCAGAATCGTGTCAAAATCGTCCTGTGATAATTAAGGTAGGATTTCTATTAGAGTCTGCGTCTTGACAATGAGGTATCAGAGTCTGACAATAAGGTAGAATTTCTTTAAATGACTAAGTAATAGCTGAATAGCTTCTTGAGTTGGCGGACTAGGCTTATAACTATCACGAAGTTCATATAGAACTGTTTATTAATAAAATGGGTTAATTGATTAATAATCTTGACTTGATTGTTAATTAATGCTTTATTAATTAACCTAGGGCCCCTGGGGCTCTGAGGAGATTTATAATACACGTGCTCCGTGCACGTGACTCATGCATGTAATCCACGCCTTTAGAGAATACAGATTATCTAACAAAACCTCCTTATACTATAAAAGGCATCTAGTCCTTTCTTAGCTTCTATAACTTCTACTATTAGTTTATCTATAACTATAGGGTTATGGCTAAGCCTCTTATATAACTATAGGGTTATGGCTAAGCCTCTTATATAACTATAGGGTTATGGCTAAGCCTCTTATATAACTAACTAAGAACAATACGCCTTTTATTTTTAATAATAATTATATAAAAGCTTTTAAGGAGTTAAAGGCCCAACTTACCTCCTCCCTAATTTTCTATTACTATAACCCAGACCTTAAATTAATGCTAGAAATGGACGCCTTTAATAAAGTAGTAGCAGGGGTTCTCTTATAGTTACACCTAAATGGTAAATAGTACCCTATTTTGTTTTTCTTAAGAATAATAGCCCTAGCTAAGTATAACTACAAGGTATATAATAAGAAAATGCTGGCTATTATATAATTATTATTCTAGTAGTGCGCAGAGCTTAAAAGCATAGGCTCTTAGATTAAAGTCTATACTAATTATAAAGCCCTTAAGTGTTTTATAACAATAAAGTAGCTTACCAGTTAATAGGCTAGATAGGCTAAAATACTTTTCTAATTTTTCTTTATAATTATATACCGCCCTAGTAGGCAAAATTCTGAAGCTAATACCCTTACCTAAAGAGAATAGGATATAGAACTATAGAATAATCTAAAGGCTTAGCACTGGATACGTGCCTTCCTCCATCCCAAACAGCTTAACCTATATATCCTTAAAAAACTAAGCTCTAAATGGAATAAGCTAGCGCCTATAGAAGGAGAGACCCTAATTAAACTAATAGGACTAATTAACCGCATTTTAACCGCAAACAGTATAGCCAAATCCTTAAAAGCCCTCCGCGATTAAGCCATGGAAGGCAACCCTAATTTAGAAATAGAAAATAGACTGCTTTTATACTAAGAACGGCTTATAATCTTAGACGTTAACAACCTATAAACAGAGCTAATCTATAAAGCCTACTATTAAGTCTCTATGGCGTACCCTGGTTCAGATAAAACCTACTAACTATTAGCGCCTTACTACTACTAGTAAGGACTCCTATCCGATATAGAATGATTTATTAGGAATTTTTATACTTATAAACAGACAGATACCCCCAAGGATTAAACCCCTAGATAGTTATAGCCACTGCTAGTTCCTAAACGCCCTTAGTAGTATATTATAATAGACTTTAAATTATTCCTAAAGGACAAATATAGCTATAATATAGCTTTTGTAGTAGTTAACCAACTAAGCAAGTAAGCTATTTCCCTCCCCTACTTTAAGACTATAACTATAAAAGATATGGCCCGCATATATATTAACAATATTTACTAAATCCATAGCGCTCCTAAGTTAATTGTCTCTAACTATAGACCCTAATTTATATTGGACTTCTAGGACGAATTCTGCCGTATCCTTAGGATTAAGATTAAGCTCTCTACTATATTCCACCCTTAAACTAAGGGCTAAATTAAGATTATAAACTAATACCTTAACCAGTAACTTCGCCCCTTTATTAATTACTACTAAAATAACTGGTTGGAACTACTACCTATAATAGACTACGCACAGCTTACACTCCCTTATAATAGTATAGAAATATCGCCATTTAAGTTACTCTATAGATATAAGCCACAAATATCCTTTAATTAGGATAGACCTATAGGACCTATAACGGCCCGCGAACGCCTCAGCTATAAAGAGGCCCAGATATTCGCTAAAAATATATATAGAGCCTAAGAGACTACCTAAGCAATTATAAAAAAGGTATAAGAGAAGAAAGAGGCCAATATAAACCAACATTATCGCAAGGTAGACTTTTATGTAAAAGATAAGGTATAGGTGTTAAGAAAGAACTAAAAGACCTAGAGGCCGAGCCGTAAGCTAGACTACTAAATGGCTGGCCCCTATAAGATCCCTAAGAAGGTAGGGCACTTTTTTAAGGTTAAGCTACTAGAGTTAATAAAGATCTACCCTATCTTCTCTTTAGACCGACTATAAAAGACCGTGGACAACCTATTACCTAGATAGTATAACGACCCCCTACCGCCAATTTAGATTGCAAAGGACGAAGAATAGAAAGTTAAGGAGATCTTAGCAGTTAAGAAGGACCGTAGTACCTTAAAATACCATATAAGCTAGATAGGTCATAACGAAGATCCAGAATGGTACCCCGCATCCAATTTTAAGTACTTTCTCTATAAGCTATGAGATTTCGACCTAACCTACCTAAATCTCCCTAGACTACTACGCAAATTAAATAGCTGGATTAAGTGCTAAGAAGAGGGGTTAGATAACTATAATAGTTTAGACAACAATAAAGAACTTAGATAAAGCCTAAGGGCAGGCTTTTTTAAAAAGGGGGGGGGGGGGGTAATGTAACGGTGCTAGAGCGCGTTACCTACTACATTGCCGTTTCTAGGGCAATTTGCCGCATTTCTAGGCAATCTACCAGATTCTGCTATATTCTGCCAGTACTACTTATAGAGCTAACCAATTAGGATTTCCATGCCTAGTATAGAAAATCTCTATTAGCTCGCTTGCTACTAGCGCCTTAGCGACCCCTTATATCTTATTAGTCTCTAACAATCTTCTTCTCCTTCTTCTCCTTAGCTTAGTATTCTTATATAGTAGCAATCTACAAGCTTTGGTTTAGAAGCATTTATACGAGCCCGTTATAATAGAAGACGATATAGTAAAAGACAAGAGATAGGCTATTAACTAGCTGGAACAGCTATAAGGCCAGCATTCTTTAAATTGGCTTTATAAGAATATCTAACTACTAACTAGTCCTTAGGGCGGGGAAGGGAAAGGGAGAGAAAGGCTCTGTATTAAGCAGTATATATATATATATAATACTATTTTACTATAGGACTACTATAGTAACCAAGACGCCTTAATATAGGACTCTACTAGTAACTAAGACGTCTTAATATAGGACTGCACTGCAGTGACTAAGACGCCTTAATGTAGGACTATACTTTAGTAACTAAGACATCTCAATATAGGACTACACTACAGTAACCAAAACGCCTTAATATAGGACTATACTCTAGTAACTAAGATATCTTTATATAGGACTGCACTATAGTAACTAAGACGCCTTAATGTAGTAATAGAGCCCGTTTAGGTGTTATAAATTTAAAGCAACATTACGCGAGCGTCCAGAAGTACTAATTTAACTTAAATTATATACTTTTTTGCCCAAAATCGCGTATAAAAGTACTTGGGGGCAGTTACTACGCGACCTTATATGGGGTTCAGGCGCGTTATTAATAGGGGTGGCCCTAACCTTATATTAACCTAGGTTATAACCACGCTAAATTAGCCCCCCTTATTATATAATAGTTAGTACTAATAAGGTAATATATAATACGTAAGTAACTTACTAGGTTATTATAGGGGACCGTCGCCTAGACTAAGGGATCTTCCCTAGGGTTAAGTACCATTAGGCCAGTTAAGGAGGTCTTAAAGAGAATAGTAAGATACCCTAATCTACTAGCACTATATTCATAAGGATCTCTTGCATACTATATATATACTACTTACTAATCTGGTATAGTAGCACTAGGGCTGCCTATAAGGCCTATAATCTATAACTTTTGCTATAATATAGGTAGTATAATATTAAAAACTGTCCTTTTACTACTATTTTTGAAGCCTTTAGTATAATCTAAGCATTAGGATAGTATATTAGCGGGATTTACTTTACCTAGCTTATATTTAATTTTAAAATCAAACTTAGCTAGTTCCTTAGTGTATTAGGCCTAGTAAGTAAATAAGCTCTTTATAATTATAAAGTACTTAAAATTATTATAATTATAGAGCACGCGCGTTATATGTACAGCATACTTAAGGTAGTAGCGCCATATCTTAAAGCATTGCACTATAATAAGTAGTTCCTTATTATACATATTATACTATACTTTTGGGCTAGTAAGCTTCTAACTATAATAAGCAATTAAGTACTAGTAAAGTTAATCTCCCTACCTAAAAGGCCATAGAAGTATACCGCTATAGACATAATTAAAAGTGTTAATAATTACTATTAGGAGTAGATTAGGGTTAACGTAGTAAAGTAGAGGAGCCTATATAAACGCAGCGCGTAGCTTACAAAACGCCTACTAAGCGTTATTAGGCTAGGACTAAGATTAATACTATTTAGTGGGCTCTTTTTTACCCTTCTACTTCTTTTTCTCCCTATCTAATATTAGGTTATAATATACCTATGCAAGATATATATATAGGGGGTATAACAGCGCTAGGGCGCGTCACCTAGTTAGAGGTTCGCTTAAGGCTTGGCTTGTATATTTAGATATAGCCTTACTACCTTCTCTTACTTCTTACCTTAATATCTTTAAAATATAGCATTTGTTTAAGCACACGTTGCATTTATTTAAGCTTCGGTTTAAAGGCATTTATTTAAGCCGTTATATTATATTAAGGTCCCTAGTTATATATAGGCTGCGGTATTATATTATAGGTCTTAGGTCTTAGGTCGTCCAAAAGGACAGTAAACATCTACTTATGTTCTTGTTTTTATTCTCTTTTTTTTCCTCTTTTCTTTACTAAATAGCTGCCTATACTATAGGGAAGTACGTGCCGGGCAGGAACCTCTTTCTAACTATACAACTCGCTAATTAATAACGATAAAGGTCCCTATAGATGTACGCGTTAAGCATATATACCTATTAACGTATCGACTAAACGATAATAATAATAACGACGCATTAAACGCGTATATCTGTTAACAACCGACCAATTAACTAACCGTACGTCTACGGACACTAACACTATACTACTACCCAACTAGTCCTTTTTAACCAATACTAAGCATATATGCAGCGAGAACGACCTTGGTCAATACTAAGATACTATCTACAACAACGACGTTAATTAACACTAAGTTATTGGCTGCGTTTAAGCCTTCTTAGGCATTTGTTTAAACTGTTAAGCTGTAAGAACGAAGTTAGCTAATACTCAAATACTATCTGTAAAGGACGACTCTAATTAATACTAAGTTATACAAGCTTTAAGGAACAAAATCACTAAAACTATTAACCGAACGATTACACTAATATGCCTGCAATTATTAAGACAATAATAGCGCCAATATGCCTGCTACCTATATAACGCTAGCACCGTACTGCCACCATAACATACTATTAATTAATCAATTGTGCTAATACGTCTATAATCCACAAATGAGATAACTAATGGCGTCTTACGCCTGCTATTATAACGACAACAATAGCGCCAATATGTATGCTATTACAAACCATTAACTAATAACTGTGCCGCTACGCCTATAGTCTATTAACCGAATAATCGCGCCAATATACCTGCGATTTACTAACCAACTAATAAATAAGCTTTGTACTTGACTAACTATTACTACTGCTGGTACCGCACTACTACCTAAATGGACAATTACTGCTTCTGCCTGCAGCTAAACTAATACCTTACTACCTTTCTACAGTACTATAATTAACTTCTACTACTCTGCCTATAGTACTACTACTAACTCCTACTACCCTACCTATAGCAACAACTGTATATAAGATAGATAAGTACTGAAGAATAACGCCTAAGGGCAGGCTTTTTTAAAAAAAAAGGGGGGGGTAATATAACGGCACTAGGGCGCGTTACCTAGTTAGGGGTTTGCTTAAGGATTGGCTTATATATTTAGACGTAGCCTTACCACCTTCTCTTACTTCTTACATTAATATCTTTATAATATAGCATTTATTTAAGCACGCGTTGCATTAATTTAAGCTTTGGTTTAGAGGCATTTATTTAAGCTATGCGGCATTTATTTAAGCCGTTATAGGGGGTATATAGTATCTAAGTAGTTCTAAATAAATTGCCTATAGAAGTTGACGAAGTTAAGGAAGACCTAGATATCCTTATAGGACTTAGGCTTAGGCTATTCCTTAATAGCTTTTATGTAGGCAGGATCTATTATAATACTATTAGGTGTAATAATAAAGCCTAAGAACTTAATATTCTTAGTATAAAAGATACATTTTAACAGTTTGGCGTATAGGCCCTAAGCGCAGAGCTGTTGTAGTACCTACTTAACGTGCTCGACGTGCTTATCCTTATTATTTAAGTAAATAAAAATGTTATCTAGGTAAACTATATAGATAGTATCCACTAAGGTCCCTAGAGCCTTTTAAATATAGCTCTAGGAAGTTATAGGGGCGTTAGTAAGACTAAAGGGCATTACTAGGTACTTAAAGTAACTATAGCGTATCTTAAATACGGTCTTCCATTTATCTCCCTTTTTAATGCAAATCCTATAGTACGCATTATAAAGATCTAGCTTTGTAAATATCTTTATATAGCTAAGCTTATTAAAGCGTTCGCTAACTAATAGTAGGGGGTACTAGTTTTTAATTGTAATCTTATTTAGGCGTCTATAATTAACATATAGCCGTATTATACCTTCTACTTTTAGTATAAAGAGAATGGGCACTTTAGTAGGCAACTTGCTAGGCCTAATCTAGCCCTTCTTAAGAGTACTCTCTAGGTACTCCTGTAAGATCTACAACTCTTTTTATAAAAGGTTATAGATAGGTATTTATAGTAGTGTCTTGCCTTTTTTTAGGTTAATTATATAGTTATACTTAGAGTTCTAAGGTAGTATACTTGCTAGCTTATTAAAGAAGATATTAATCTCTTCTTTATATATATCTAATAGGTTAGAGCCTATAGAGGTCGAAGCGACTATTATATAGTAGTATACTTCTAGGAGCTAGTAAAGAGAAGGGTGTAGCCGATATGCGTTTTATAGGTATACTTACACTAAAAGTATATATAGCTCTGCTATAGTATACTTAATAGTTTTAAGGTTTTAATTACCTCCCTCCTAAGTTAAGGTAATCTACTAGCACTAGAGGGTCTCTATAGGTACTCGCTACTAGTAATAATAGGTCCTCTATTATATTTATAACTAGTATTTCTATATCTAGAGGGTCTATATAGGTTCTTGCTGCTAGTAACAATAGGTCTTCTATTATATTTATAACCGGCGTAAAGAAGAAGTCTTCTGGCTATAGCGAATAGACTATTTTATTAGCCTTAATATCTGCTAAGAGCGTATTAAGAGTAACTATTTGGAGGCGTTTAAGGTCCAAAGTACCCTAGATAAATTATTTAAAATAAAAGCTAATTAATAGATCTACTTCCGCAAGCTAATCCTATCTAAAAACTATATTATAACTATTAAATAAGCTACCCTTAAAGGTCTGGGGGCTAATAATATAAGGGGTACCCTAGGAGTCGCTAGTGGTAACCATTAGATTATAAGTATCTCAGATTATTATCTAGTTACTATTAAGAAAATATATAGTAGGATTACATAAATATAGCGTATAGCTTATAGGCAGGTTAAACCTATAGATAACGTTTTAGTTAATAAGGTTAATTTAGCACCTATTATTATATAAGTAACGTAAGCGGACTTTACCCTAGAGCGTATCTATCACAATATATACCACAATACGTTTCCTCTCTCCCTCTATATTAGGCCCTAGTTACAGTTAAAAAAGATGCGCAACTAGGGCTTTAGGTTTTCTAAAAGCTAGCCTAACTTATCTTTACTAGCTTGCTTCCAGTATTCTTTATAGTAGTTACCTACGGGTCTCTTTTAACTCGCTTATATACTACTAGTATCTAAGGGGTCCTCTAAGCTATCTGGCTTTTAAGTAGTCTCCACAGAAGTTTACTTAGAAAAGCGTCGCCCTTTTTAAGTTCTGTTCCCTAAACCTAACTCTATAGAGCCTATACTGCGACCACGCTTTATACGCGATAATTTACCATTACTCTTTACACAATCTTCTGTAAGCTTTATAGTATTAAGCAATTGCTCTATATAGCGGATTTCGTTAAAAAGGTCCTTAGCGGTTCTTACCTTTTAGACGAAGTTCTAGCAGAAGAGCTCTACTTATAGGTAGGCTAGGAGACGTAAGAACTAAAAGTCTACCTATTACTTAGAATTAACAAAAGGGGTATATAAAAAGAGGTCCTCTAAACTATATATATAGGCTAAAAAGACGTTAAACCTCTAATTCTCCTTTATAACAGCTATATAGTGTAACGGTACTAGGGCGCGTTACCTACCAAATTCTGCCAAGTTCTGCCATATTCTGCCACCTGTTATATTGTCGCATACTATCTAGTACTATTTCTTACTGTTTCTTACTATTAGCTCACTTACTATTAGCTCATCTACTACTAGCGCCTTAGCGACCCCTTATATCTCATTAGCCTCTAACAGTCTTCTTCTCCTTCTTCTCCTTAGCTTAGTATTCTTGTGTAGTAGCAATCTATAAGCTTTAGTTCAGAAGCATTTATATAAGCCCGTCATATTATACTAAGCTCTCCCTATATTGCCTGGGAAGGCTTTAATAATATCCCACCCTAAAAGAAGACCTTCATCTGCAATAACGCGTTAACGCGTTATACTTAGATATTAAAAAACTTACACTACCACGCCTAGGAAGGCCCTAACAATATCCTACTTTATAGGCCAGACTATACTTAACCTGACCCCTAAAAGAACCCCAGAATTAAAACCAAATTATATAATTCCAACAAACCCTAGGAAGCCAACAATGGCACCTAAAGCGAGCTTATCTAAAAGACCTACCTCTACCCGAGAGGAATATAAGATCTAATTGGGATCAGAAATTGAAGATAATAATAACATTATAGATATACACAAGCAGATTCGTGCCCTTGTAGCTAATTAGAAGGATAATTGTTTTCAAGCCTAAAGCATATAAGAGACTCTAAAGGAGATTTTGGAAAGCCTTACTACCTTATAAAACAGCCCAGCCTCCCCTTTATAAAGCCTTAGTTAACCCATTCGCTTAACTAAATACAATATACCAGAGAGTACGGATACGATAATAAAATAATTAAAGTCCGTTAAGCTCCCTAACCCTTAACCACTATCTAACGGAATAGACCCTACCTTTAAGAATTAGAGGATCTAAGTACAAGGAAAGCTCCGTGTTAACTATAACTATTTCCCCTCTAAAGAAGCTAAAATGCTCTACCTCTTTGGTTGAACTATTGGGGATGCCTAGCAATACCTCTAGGCTAAGTTTAAGGACGAGTTACCTATTTGGTTTATATCTATTAATAAGGTAATAGAGTATCTAGCTGCTATCTATATTAATCTAAATAAAGTATGGGATGCCCGTTATAACTATAACCGCCTAATAATAAAATTAAACTAATTCTTTACTAAGTTCTAGACCTAATTCTTATACCTAGTAGGCAAAGGCCAGGTTCTCCTTAAGAATTACCGTTTGGACCTATACGACAAGCTAACGGTCCAACTATAAGAGAAGATTGCGGTAGCCTTAGACGACCTACTAATCTACTAAAGACTTATAACCCAATATTTGTTACTGGATTTAAAACTAAAATAAATTAATACTTGTTTTAATTAACTAAAGAGATTCTATAATAACTGGAACCTATCTACTACACTAACGAGAGCTAGCGTTGGAAGATAAACCACAACCACCCTTATACTAAAAGCGGTTATAACTACCTACCCGCAAGCCTTGTCCAAATTACTATATACTATACCTTTAGCTAATGCTCGTCGTAATACCCTAATTAACCCTACTACGGTTACGTGCTTTAATTGTGGAAAGGATAGTTACTTTACTACGTCCTACCTAGAGCCAAAGGATATGGGTAATATTAAGGAGATAGAGGAAGAAGAAAAATCTAATAAGTTAAAAAAAAAAGAACCCTAGGGAAAGACTCCCCCCTAAGGTATTCTATTAATCTTAAAGAGATTAATCTAAGTTAGCTAATAGGTGGAAAACACTTTATAGTTCTATATATAGTATCTTAAAATAGATATAGAGTTAATATAACTACCCTTATTAATACTGGAGTAAATAGCTTTACCTTTATAAATACTACTTATGCGAATAACGTTGCTAAGTTCTTAAATGTAAACGCTACCTAACTAGAGAAGCCTATTTAAGTAAAAGGCTATAACGGCCAAGCCGGTAAGCTAGTCACCCATATCTTAAAGCTATATATTGCTATTAACGGACAACGCTAGTTTAGCATCCCCTTCTATATCCTAGACCTAGGGTCCCATAATATAATCCTTAGCTAAAAATGGATGTTCTACTTTAATATTTGGCTAAACATTTAATAAAGACAGTTTATCTAGCCGGAGAATAGACTAAAGTTACCCTCCTTTATTAGAGAAATCTATACTAACCGTAAGACATTAACCGCAAAGGCTGACCCTATTTACTAGTAGGATATTAGGGACTGTGACCTAGCCTTTGCTTAAGAAGACGCCCGCTACAAGGCCGGTAGGAACTCTATACTAACAAGGATACTCCCCCAAAAGACTGTAGTTGAGGAGGACTCTACTTATGGAAGTGGAATAGATAGTAATGTAGACGACTTCTAAATTGTAAAGATCCGGCTAATAGGGAAGAAGATATACTAATAGGACGTAGAGGATAACCTTTAGAAGATGCAATGAGAGCTAAAAGGAGTAAAGACCACGCTAATAGGCCAAAGGCCCCCCAGGCTATAGGCACCCCTACTATTACACAACCCCCCTATAGTAGATATTGCGGTAATTAGCGCTATAGGTTTCTACTTTAATATATATTAGAAGGATAATAAGGTCTTTATAACTAGCTTATATAAAATTAACTGGATTATTAACGAGAAGGAAGAAGGGCTAGTAGAGGAAACTAACAAGGAGCTAGTTAAACGCCTCCTCCCTATATACCTCTTAGACTATAGAGACGCGTTATTAAAAGCAGCCTTGGATATACTGCCCCCCTACTAAACCTATGGCTATAAGATTTAACTGGAGGCTAATAACTCTCTAGGCTATAGTCCCCTTTACTAGTAAACTATAGAGGAACTAAAAGTAACTAAGCAGTACTTAATTAATAACCTCTATAAGGGGTTTATTAAACCAAGTTAGGCCCCTTTTACTTCCCCTATTCTATTTATAAAGAAACCTAATAAGGGCCTTCGTTTCTATATTAACTATTAAAAACTAAACGCCATTACTTATAAAGACCGCTACCTTCTTCCCCTAATTAATGAGACCCTTGCACATCTAAGCTAAGCTAAAATCTTTACTAAGCTTAATATCCGCTAAGCTTTCTACTAAATTAGAATGGACCCTATATTAGAGAATCTAATAACATTTTGCTCTCGCTACGGTTCTTATAAGTATAAAGTTCTTCCTTTTAGACTAATAAATGGGCTAGCCACGTACCAACGGTATATAAATAATGTTCTTTTTAACTACCTTAATGAATTCTGCATGGTATACCTAGACGATATTTTTATATACTTAGACAACGAACTTAAGCAACAAGTTTATGTTAAGAAGGTCTTAGAGGGACTGCGAAATATAGGCCTATAAGTTAATATTAAAAAATGCGAATTTGGAGTTAAACGCATAAAGGACCTTGGGTTTATTATTAGTATAGAAGGGATTAAAGTTGACCTGGAGAAGGTTAAGGCAATTTATAACTGGAAACCCCCCCGCACTATAAAAGGCATCTAGTCCTTTCTTAGCTTTTATAATTTCTACTATTAGTTTATCCATAACTACGGAGTTATAGCTAAGCCTTTTATATAACTAACTAAGAACGATACGTCTTTTATCTTTAATAATAACTGTATAAAAGCCTTTAAGGAGTTAAAGGACCAACTTATCTCCTCCCTAATCCTTCGTTACTACGACCTAGACCTTAAATTAATGCTAGAAATAGATGCCTCTAATAGGGTAGTAGCGGGGGCCCTTTTATAGCTATACCTAGACAGCAAATGGTACCCTATTACGTTTTTTTTATAAATAATAGCCCTAGCTAAGTGCAACTATAAGGTGCATAATAAGGAAATATTAGCTATTATATAATTATTATCCTAGTGGCGCGCAGAGCTTAGAAGCATAGACTCTTAGATTAAGGTCTATACTAATTATAAAGCTCTTAAGTATTTTATAATAATAAAATAGCTTACCGGTTAATAGGCTAGGTAGGCTAAAATACTCTCCTAATTCTTCTTTACGATTATATACCGCCCTAGTAGGTAAAATTCTAAAGCTAATGCCTTTACCCGGAGAGAATAGGACGTGGGACTATAGGATAAGCTAAAGGCTTAGTACTGGATATATGCCCTCCTCTACCCCAAATAGCTTGACCTACGTATCCTTAAGGAACTAAGCCCTGAATAGAATAAGCTGGCGCCTATAAAAGGAGATATCCTAGATAAACTAATGGGACTAATTAACCGCATTCTAACTGTAAACCGTACAGCCAAGTCCCTAAAAGCCCTCCGCGATTAAGCTATAGGAGGTAACCCTAATTTGGAAATAGAAGATGGACTGCTCCTATACTAAGAACGGCTTATAGTTTTAGATATTAACAACCTATAAATAAAGCTAATCTGTAAAGCCCACTATTAAGTCTCTATGGCGCACCCTAGTTAAGATAAAACCTACTAACTACTATCGCCTTGTTACTACTGGCGAGGACTCCTATCTGATATAGAACGATTTATTAGAAATCGTTATGCTTATAAACATATAAATACCCTTAAAGACCGAACTCCTAGATGGCTGCAACCACTGCCAGTCCCTAAACGCCCTTGGCAATATATTATAATGGACTTTAAATTATTCCTAAAGGACAAACACAGCTATAATATAGCCTTTATAGTAGTTAACTAACTTAGTAAATAAGCCATTTCCCTCCCTTACTTTAAGACTACGATCGTAAAGGATATAGCCTGTATGTATATTAATAATATCTACTAAATCCATAGCGCTCCTAAGTTAATTGTCTCTAACTATAGACCCTAATTTATATTAGACTTCTAGGATAAATTCTGCCGTATTCTTAGAATCTAAATTAAGCTCTTTACTGTATTTCACCCTTAGACTAATAGCCAAACTAAGATTATAAACCAGTACCTTAACTAGCAACTCTGCCCCTTTATTAGCTACTACTAGGATAACTAGTTAGAACTACTGCCTATAATAGACTACGCACAGCTTACGCTCCCTTATAATAGTATAGGAATGTCGCTATTTAAGTTACTCTATGGATACAAACCACGAACATCCTTCGATTGGGATAGACCTATAGGACCCATAACAGCCCGCGAATGCCTTAGCTATAAAGAGGCCCAGGCATTTACTAAGAGAATGTATAGAGCCTGGGAGACCGCCTAAGCAATTATAAAAAAGGTATAAGAGAAGAAAAAGGCTGACGTAAACCAATATTATTGTAAGGTAGACTTCTATGTAGGAGATAAGGTATAGGTGTTAATAAAGAACTAGAAGACCTAGAGGCCGAGCCATAAGCTAGACCACTAAATGGCAGGCCCCTATAAGATCCCTAAAAAGGTAGGGCACTCTTTTAAGGTTAAGCTACCAGAGTTAATAAAAATCCACCCTATCTTCTCTTTAGACTAACTGTGGAAGGCTACGGATAACCTATTGCCTGGATAGTATAACAACCCCCTACTACTAATTTAGATTATAGAGGACAAAGAATAGGAAGTTAAAGAGATCTTAGCAGTTAAAAAGGACCGTGGTACCTTAAAATACCGTATAAGCTAGGTAGGTTATAATGAAGATCTAGAATGGTACCCCGCATCTAATTTTAAGTACTCTCCCTATAAGCTATAAGATTTCCACCTAGCTTACCTAGACCTCCCTAGACTACCACGTAAGTTAAACAGCTAGATTAAATGTTAGGAAGAGGGGTTAGATAACTATAATAATTTAAACAATAATAAAGAACTTGGATAAAGCTTAAGGGCAGGCTTTTTTGGGAGGGGGGGGTAATGTAACGGTGCTAGGGCGCGTCACCTGCCAAATTCTGCCAAGTTCTACCATATTCTGCCACCTGTTATATTGTCGCATACTATCTAGTACTGTTTCTTACTATTTCTTACTGTTAGCTCGCCTACTATTGGCTTGTCTACTACTAGCGCCTTGGTAACCCCTTATATCTTATTAGCCTCCAACAGTCTTCTTCTCCTTAGCTTAGTATTCTTGTATAGTAGCAATCTACAAGCTTTGGTTCAGAAGCATTTGTATAAGCCCGTCATATATAGTATATAGTAGCGTTATTAAAGCGTCTTGCTATAGGGTTCCTAATCTAGTCTTAGACTATAGTCTTAAACTTATTTTATAGTAAAGGACCTTTATCCTTAGTACCTAACCAGCAATAAACTAGTTAGGTAATTATTTTTCTTTTACAAGACCTTTAATAGCCTAGCGCGTGCGTTGCTTATAGTTATAGTTAGCGTTATTAACCTTAAATCGGTTCTTAACTGCGGCGATCTAGCGGTTAAAATGCTATTAAGCAGTACAGCTAATATTAGGTGGTAACTTCTTGACTAGGGCGTTAAGATTTATTTAGCGTATACATTCGCTATATAACTTATACTTTTTACTAAAGAGGCAACGGGAGGGCTTTATCAAATCGATAATGCTCCGTAAGTTGGCTATTTTCTTAGCCAGCTTATCTAGCTCCTTTATATTAGCAGTATTTAGTAGAACGCTAGTAATCTTGCTAAGCTCCTATTAAGCTTAGGTATATAAGTTAAACTAGTCTCTAGCGTTTATAGATAGCTAATTATTTTAAGGTTCAGAAGGTGGCTTAGATTCTACTGGTATATTTCTAGCGGTTTCGTCTATACTAGATCTTAAGGCGTTTAGCGGTTATATTGTTAGCGTATTACCGTTAGGTATAGGCATTAGTTTTCTTTTTAGAAGCATTATAAAAAAATTAAACCGGCTGTCCTCCTAAGGGGATTGGTAAGGATTTAAATATAAGGTAAGGATGTAGATAGGGAGCTTAATAATAGAATAATAGGGTATATTATATAGACAGACAAATCCTTAAGGGAAAAGGAGGAGTCTGTATGCGAGGTAAGGAAGGGTTTTCCCTAGGGGCGTATAGCACACGTGCCTTACGGGTAAGTCACCTCTCGGTTACCCCAGGGTCGTCCGTACCTTACGGCTATATAACTATCTACTTAGGTTTTACCTAATAATAGCAGAGTTAAAATAAGATTCTTATTGTCCTATAAGAATATAATATTCTTTAAACTAGATAAAGGTATTAATATAGATAATAGTTTAGGAAATATATAATTGGTATAATCGCTAGGATTATATCTGGGGTTACTTATAACCCAGTATATTAGAATAAAGAGGATATTAAAATTAAAGAGGAGGGAAATAAGATACGGCTCCAATATAGACGCTTGCCGTTTTAGATATCTGCCAGGTAGAGCTATTAGTAGAAAAAAGAATATAATATTAGATAGAGAGAGCTTAATAGTAAAACGTTAAGGGAAGTCCTAAAGAAATACTTAAAAAGATTTAAAAACTAGTATTTAAGGTAAAGGCTAGGTTCTTTATATATTAAATATTAAAGATAACGGATTTATTTATAATGTAAATAGAAAGCTACTAAATCAAGGCCTAATAAAACGCTATAAATATACTAACTGTATATAAGCGAAAAGCAGATAAAGTTTACCTAGTTAATTTATTAGTACTAGATAGAATAGTTATAGGAGGTATAATAGAATAGTAAGAGGTAGCCTTGCGTTAATAGAAGGCGTTTATTTAAGGGTTGCCTCCTAGTCCGTATAATTATTTCCTTAAGCTATAATATATTAAGCTAGCCTATAATATACAACTAAAGCTAAAATAATTAAAGCGCATAGTTATAGGAGATATTTAGCTAATAGAATAAGAGATCCTTAAGGCTATATTATTTAACCAAGAAGAGGCACTAGTATAAGAGTTTTCTAAGATGGGTTGTGTTAGTAGAGACGTAATACTACTACTAAGGATTAAGACCGTGCCGTATAAAGTATAGTAAGTACTAAACTTTTCTATACTAAGGGCCCTATAAGGGGAAGTAATAAATATATTATAAAAATAACTAGCTTAAGGGACTCTAGAATATTATAAAAGCCTATATAGGAATCTATGGTTTCTTATAAGTAAGAAGGAGCGTAAAAAGTACTAACTAATTAATATAGTAGCCCGCGAAGCCCTACTGCACGCGTCTACGTCGCCGCGGGTGGAAACATTATTAGGAAATCATTTCTTATAATGGCTAAGTGTAGAGGCGATAGAGGAGAGCCGTCGCAGCGCGCTGTGCGCGCTGGTGTTGCAACTCTGTGGTGTTGAGCCTCCGACGCGTATATCGCCTTTAACAACACCAGGAGTCCTACTGCCCCTACTTAGGGCTCCTGCCATACCATTTAGGGGGGCCATTAAGGGAAACCAGGATACGAAAACCGCCTAACGTATGACTACCTAGCTCGTAGCTAGGCCCAAAACTGGCCTTATTTAGCTAGTCAATGTAGACGCGCCTTAGGCATACAATAGGATACCCTTAGGCTTACACTAGCTCTAAAACCAAGAGGATACGGCAAGGGTATAGGGAACCTCTTTTTATAAGAACTTATTAAAGTTAACGCGTTGTAGATACTTTATATAAAACTTATTAAGGCCCCAAGGCCACTATAAAGAACTTATTAAGGCCCTGCCTAGAAAACTTATTAAGGCCCCTTTATAAGGACCTATCTAGTATCTAATACACCCAGGTAACTTAGAAGAGGGTCTTAATAGGCGTGGTGCGCGCGACCTGGATGACAGTAACGCGATAGTAACGCAATGGCAACGTAACGGCGACCAGACGGCTTAATAAGGTGGAAACATAGGTAAAGCTCTAGGCAGCGGAAACATAGGCCAGCTTTAACGGCCCCATAGCGTATAACTTAGTCGACTTATAGTTAACCTATAGTTAACTCACAGGTGACTTACAGGAGGGTCTTAATAGGCGTAGTATATATAACCTAATATGTATATGTATAAGGCGACTTATAGGAGGGTCTTAATAGGCGTGGTGTATGTAACCTAATATATATATATGGGGGAGGCTATAGGGGAAACACAGGCTAGTTAGACAAGGTCTTAATAGTTAGAGATATAGGCTAGCTTATAAAAGGGGGGGATATAAGCTTAGTTAGTAGGAGAGGGGGGAGTAGGTTATCTGGTATAGAACCTAGTATCTCTACGGCCCCTCTCCTACAAAATACGGTCGGCCTATTATAAGGAGACTCTTATAGGTAACGCGAAACAGGAACCTCCTATAGGGCGTAGTACGTAATAGCTACTGCTAGCTTTAAGGACCTTACCCCTTAGCTAGGCTCTAACCCTTAGTGCACCTAATAGGTAGGTAGGATTACGTCCTAGCCGGAGAGACTACTACATAGCTTAATAGAACAGATATGTGTGTTAGTATATTAATAAACGGAACCGTTTATCTCTAGGGCGGTACGCCGGTAAGATATACTTAAGGAGTAAATAGGAGTTACTTAGGCAGGAAGGTTTTAGCTAGGCCTAACTATAAAAAGTGCGCCGAAGTCTACATTGCAGGATGCAGCTATAACGCCTTTATAGGATTACGCTAGTAGGCGCGTAAGACGGGAGTTACAACCCCTAGAAATAGCAGCTTATGCCTATACCGGCGGAAATAATGGAAAAGGCGTGAAACTAGAGGCTATAGAAGGCTCCCAAGCTATGCAAAAGCGTACCAACTCTAGGAGGAGACTCTTATACAGACTGCTAGGGGGTAGACTAGTACTTAGGCTAATAACCCGTTATAAGATATCTAAAAGAATAGTGAAATTCCCTATATAAGTGGTGGTAGCAGCTAACTGCTTACAGACTGGGACTAAAGTACTAGAAAACTGGGGTAGAGGCTTAGATAAGCAGGTATGTTAAACTCTACTATATTATTAGCTAATATATAACTACCTACCTCGAAATCGGACTCTGCACTTATATGTGGTGAGGCCTACAAACCTACTAGTCTTTGGACTTAGCAAAGCCAATATAGAGACATCGCACAGCTGCGGGTAGGTTATGGTGGTGGTAGTCAAAATGTCGTGGGGGGTAGTAAAAGGTTTTTACATGGGATGGTGAGATCTTAAAAACCACTACTAACGGTAACCCCCTTTATAGTAGACGACTACTACGCTCCTATTTAACCCTATATAATCCTCGCGGATATAAAATAGAATCCAACGTCCCCTAACCCCTAATTGAAAGCATTAACGACCTCACATTAATAAACAAATAAACGTGAATAAATAAATAAACGAATGAGTAAATATAAGGCCCCTCCTAACCCCTAGGGCGATTTCCCGTGGAGCATGCGGTCACTTGCCGTCAACTACCAAATACCTAGCTAGATTGCGACCCACGGTTTTCCTCGTCTTTTTTTAACGGAGTGGTGACCCTTAGAAAGGGCCTAGCTGGGGCCTAGGCATAAAAGATACCTAAAGCAACATAATATATCCCGCTATTAGTATTACGGTAGCTAAAACGGATGAATCCCCCTTACGCCTTCGATAGCTCTAGGGGGGGGGAGGCAAGGCGTATATAGTAATAGTTAATAAGAGATAGCATATAGGGGACGGTTAAGATATGGGAGAAGCAATAAGTACACGGCGATCGATCGGTAAGGCCTAGCTAGGACGTAGTAAACCCTAGCTTTAGATAAGCTAGAGAAGGAAGCAGTGGTTCCTAAGGAGTTTAAAACATCTAAGGAGGAGGATGTGCTGTAGGCCCGTAGGGCCGCTACTACGTGCAAATATAGCAATTTGGGGTTTTTTATCCAACTGAGGTGGCTTATAGGGTTTTTCCTCCCCCAACCCAACTGCAGGGATTTTCTTCCTGTAAATACACAAGTTTTCCCCCCTATGACGGAGTAGTCTACGTGGGCTAGTAGGATCTGTATCAGACGTTAATCAAAGAATTACTACTAATTAATATAGTAATAAATATTAACCGAGTAACTATTAGGGATGCAAATCTATTGCTATATGCTAATAAGTTTTTTAAGGAGTTTATGGGGTGCAAGGTTATATCTCTAATAGACTTCTTCTCTAGCTTTAACCACTTAGAGCTTAATATAAAAAGTAGGAACCTAACGGCTTTTATAATATCTTTAGGACTTTTATAATAAATAATAGTACCTATAGAAGGTATAAATTTAGTAGCCTAGTTTATAAAAATAGTTACTAAATTCTAGAATAATATATCCTATACTATACCTTGCCGTTTATAGATAATATTATAGTAAAAGGCCTATAGATAGTATATAATGGAGAAGAAAGTCTTTTAGGCATATACAGATATATTTTAAAACTTATTAAATGGCTAGATAGAGTGCTTGCAAGTTTAAAACAAGCTAGGTATATAATCTTAGGCATAAAATCTTACTTCTACAAAAATAAAATTATAGTAGTTAGTTACCGCTATAACAAAAAGGGACAATATCCAGAAGAGTTAAAAGTTGTAAAGATTATTTACTAGAGAGACTGTAAAGATATTATATCTACCTAAGTATTTCTAAGAGTAGTTATATATTGCTAAATATAGGTAGAAAACTTTATAATTAAGGCAAAGCCAATTTTCTAACTACTATAAGTAAACGTTCTGTTTATATAGGGTATAAAGTAAATTACCGCTATAAAGACTCTAAAGTACGCAATTACCACTATACCTATATTGATTTAACTAGATTATAGTAAGGGGGCAGGGCTAATTATTTTTACTATTAACGGATATAAAAATAGATAAGGGTACAGCCTTATGTAACTAGATATATAAAGTCATTATTACCTATATTAATATAAGAGTAGTATCTAGTTTTAAGTGGAGTAGAAACATAACTTAGGACAGCTTAAATATTGAGCATTACTATATGCTCTAAAGAAGTATCGTGTATGCCTATACGGCGTTCGCTTTATAGTTAAGACGGATGCAAATACCTTAGTTATATAACTAAATTATACTGCCACTAATTTACCCAAAGCCTTAATAATAAAATAGCTAGCATAGATCTAGCTATAGGACTTTAATATTAGATATATGCTAAGGAAGAAAAATAGCCTAGATAATAGACTTTTATAACAGCAGCCTAATAGTAAATAACCTAATAAGCCAATTAAGGATATTAATAAGTTTATTAACTATAAGCTAAGTGCCTTAGAATATATAGCTAGCCCTCTTAAAATAGACGCGGGTTTACTATTAGAAGACTTATATTTAGAGGAATCTTAAAAGATTATAAAATAGCTAGTAATCTTATAATATCTAAAAGAAATAAATACTAAGAAATTTAAAAAGTTTAAAAGGTATACGCTAGAGTTCCTAGTGCGTAATTAATAGCTCTTTTACTAATAGTCTAAGAATATGCTAATATAGAGAGTAGTTAATAACAAGACTGCTTAGTAAGAGATTATTAAGAACCTTTATAATTAAAGTATATATTATAGACAGAAGGGGACGTACCAGAGGATCTTAAATTAATATTAGTAGCCAGGACTATCCCTTGCACTAATAACTGCCAATAATAAGTGGCCCGTGCGAGAAATTCTAGGTACTCTACATCACGCCTACGTACGTTTAATACTTCCCCAATATTTCCCTTCAAGCAGGCCTTTTAATTGGTGCGCACGGGCCACAATTTATTGGACAGTTATCAGTGCAAGGGATAGGATTAGATATTATAGCATATTAAGTTATACCTATAATGCTAGAAATAATATCTAGGATAAAAAAAAGAGGCGATATACTCTATATGGGAGTCTACCTTATAGTAATAAGTAATAGTAGATATTATATTTATGCCACTAAACTATTTTAAATTCCGGTACCTAGCCGTTACTTAAAAATATATATTTAGATAGGTAGAAGTAGGCCCTTTAAAAGAAAGATATAAAAAGTAGAGCGAAGTTCCTCTATAAAGATATTATCTGCTAATAAGGAGTATTTAAATAGCTCTCTATAGATAGTAGAGGAGAAAATACTAACATTACTACTACGCTTATAGAGCTCTATAATATTAAAAGGGTTATAGCTTCTACATATTACCTATAGGGGCAAGGCTTAATAGAGTGGGGCCATAAACCTATTATAAACGCTTTGGTAAAGATAGATAGCTTATAGCTATATAATCTTTATACCTATAAGGGCGCGAAGAGGCTTTGGGAAAGATTTAAAGGAACAATATAAATTCTATCTAAATCTGAGGGTATATAGCTCTTGCTAGGAACAAGACGTTGCGTAAAGAAGAAAAAGGAATAACGAGAGAATCTTGCAATTAAACAGTTTAGGGGTCTTGGTCGATGCGTGCGCACGTACGCACGTGGACGGACTTTGGTAGTATTCAATTAATCTAGCAGAACTTGGCAGAAGTTAATTAAGCTAGCAGAATTTAGCAGAATTTGGTTAAAGCTTTAAGTTTTATCTATTAAGTGTTTTACTAAGACATTCCTACTATAACTAGGCTAGTCCCGTTATAGTACCCCCCCTTTAGCCAAAGGTCCAAAATAATACAATTTTATTATGTTATATTTTACGTTGGGTAGTAGTATAGAGTTTTACCGGTTCTAATCGTTAAACGGACCAATTAGGATTTTCTATCCCCGGGATAGAAAATTGCTATTAGTTTAGTAAAGGCGGTAAGCCAAACTAATATCTTTATAGTAGGTCTTGGCAAGGCAAATCTAACTAATTAGATAGCTTTAACCGCTAGTTAAAGTTCCTTAACATCTTACGCGTCATATAACTATATTATAAGTGTTATGGTATTCTTTAAGCTCTTTTTAATTTCAAGTTTCCTACTATTATATTTCGTGTATTCGTGTTAGGTGGTAGTTATTTACCTTTATATTATATCCATCCAGCTAGAGTAGGCCGCGAAGGATAGTCCTCATAGAATTCTTTTACTAGGGAAGGTGCATTAGTCTTAACTTGCTTATAGAGCTCCTAGGTTCATATTTTATATCCTTTCCACTTAACAAGAAGTTTAAATTGTTTAAATCGTTTTTTTCATCGCATATTATCAATCGAGTTAATAAAGTAAGAACTATTACTATTGTTAACAATTACGGGAGGTGGCGGCGGCACTTTATAAGTCATAGGTTTATCTTTTAAGGGTTGCAGTAAGCTTATATAAAATATTAGATATATTTTTATCTTAGTCGGTAGTTCAAGCTTATAAGTATACGGGCTCAATTTCTTCTTAATTTAATATGGGCCCACAAACTTCTAATTAAGTTTCTTTAAGGGCCGTTAAGTCTTTAGGTTTTGTATATTTAGGTAAACTATGTCACCTTCCTTAAAGTCCTATACGGGGGCTCGTCCTTTGTTCGCATGCTATTCCTATACCGTTTAAGCGTACATTAATTCACTTCGTAATAGTTCTATTAACTACTTTATTTAATTAGCGAAGTTATACGCGTTAATTAACTAAATCTGTTTAATTATAGGTCCTGTTATGTTAATTTTGGGTTATAGTTTAAATCCAAGTTAGGGGTCTTGTCCGTAGGTCGCGTAGAACGGCGTCATGCCTGTTAATACATTTATTATATTATTTGCAGTAAACTTAGCTAAAGGCAGCCATTTTTCCTAGTTATCTTGTAGGTAGGAGCAGTATATTTATAGGTATTGTTCCATAATCGCGTTCACAATTTCGGTTTAACTATCTATCTCCAGATAGAATGCAGTCAAGAGTTATATTTAAATACTTAATTGTTTATATAGAGCTTGCCAGAAGTCTAAAATAAACTAGCTTCTATAGTTGGATATTATTAAATTAGGAAGTCTATATAGCTTAAAAACATACTTAACAAAACATTTAGCTACTAATATTGCATTAATTAAGTCTATAGGAATCATATATTATATTTTTATAAGACAGTTAACAACTACTATAACATTTATAAACCCGTTACTGTTAGGCAAGTTAACTATAAAGTCAATTAAGATATCTCGCTATCTTTATATTAGAATTGGCAACGGTCAAAATACTCCTTACTTCTTTATATAAGAGGTCTTCCCACGCACGCACGTTCTGTAGGCTCAAACGTATTTTTGTATATAGTCATACATTATAGGCCAGTAGTATACTCGTTAAATAATCTTATAAGTCTTTACACGGCCAGGATATCCTGCTATAGGGGAATTATATATAAATTCGAGTATCTTAAATCGTAAGGGTTTAGAATTCGGAACTACCATCTTCTGTTAATAGTATAGTTAATTATTACAAATTTCGCATTCGGCAAGTGTAATATCTTTATACTATCATTTTCCTATTTAAATCGCTTTTATTATATCTACTATCTATACGTCGTTCTTATATTTGTATTCTATTAGCTTATTAATTTCCATTTCTTATTTATTAATTTCTAATTCGTTTCTATTAAGTTCCATATCTAGGAATATAGGACGTAGTTTCTTAAAGCATTTAGGGGGCAATAAGATCCATAATTAATTTATAATCTATTTATCTAAGGCGTTCACAGGTAAATCTTATAATTGTTATATTAATATATTAGGCTTCTAATTAAGTTTGCCCAGTTAGTATATAATCTTAAAGTCAAATCATAAGAGGTATTCAGCCTAATAAATTTGGCGCTGCGTTAACTGCTTTATAGTTATAAAGTACTGCAGGTTTTTATGGTCCGTTAACACGCGTATTAGAAATAATAATCCTTTAAGTTCTAGACGCTATTGTTCAAAGTATCTAACAATTGTAAGTAGTTCCTTATCATATATCTCATAGTTTAATTCGGCAGGGGCGAGCTTTTAAGAGAGAAAGGCTACTGGATATAGCTTACCGTCCTTATTATATTACGATAACACTCCCCCTAGGGCATAATCAGACGAGTCTGTTTCGACAACACATTTAAGGTTAGGGTTAAAGTGGGTAAGAATCAGAGCAGTTATAAAGCGTTATTTTAAGTTATTAAAAGCTTATTTATATCTAGCAGTTTATTTAAATTTTATATTCTTTCTTATTAGGTTTACTAATAGTTAGGCAATTTTTAAGAACTGGTTAATAAATCAGTAGTAGAAATTTGCAAATCCTAGAAATCCTTAAATATTTTATATATTACTAGGGCTTCCCCAGTTTATAATTACAGCGACCTTTTTAGGGTCCATTTTAATTCCGTTATAGGATATAATTAGGCCTAGGTATATAACTTTAGACGTATAGAACTTACATTTCTTAATATTGCATTATAGACTGCTACAAGGTTCTGTTACAATTTACAAAGAAATTTAATGCTTAAGGTATTTATATTTAGCATATAGAAAACTTTTGGAGCTCTTGCTGCACCTAGCCCAAAAAGACCAAACCAACCAAAAGAACCCTGAAAAACACCCTAATAATCCCCTAAGATACATGCATCACAGGGGAGGTATAGGTGGAATAACGGTGGTACGCAGTCGCGTGCGACCGCCAGACCTATACCTAATAATGGCCCCCCATAACAACAATAAGGACGGGCGAATACCATACCAGAAAGCGGAAATACCCTAATTAAGAAGGCATCTGACAAAATATAAAGCCTATTAGACGCATCTAGTATCTAAAACTATAGGGAAGTATCTATTAGCCATTATAAACTAATATAGCTAGCAGAATGGCTCCAGTCTAGTAAACCTTAGGCGCCCCTCTAGTAAACCCTTAATTAAATCCTCTAACAGCTAAACAAAATTAAAGATAAATAAAACCCCCCCCTACAGGTAAACCGCACCTAGGCCGCCGTAGCTGCGCTCCTATAGCATAGGGAACCTACCCCCCTAAAAATAACAACTGGGTATATAATCACAATATAACCAAATATAGAAAAGGCAGAGGAACTTAGGGGACAATTAGAAACAGAAGTTCTTATAAAGATTCGCAAGGAGGTCTACAACGCCGTCACAGTCCAACACCTTAGGAGTAGAGACATTAGAGTCACCCTAAAGGACCAATAGGCAAAGGAACGGGCCGTAAGGGCAGGGGACAGGCTAGGAGAGCGTATTAGCATAAAAGTGCTTTATAAAGATCACCCAGTTAAAGTCCTATCGGTTCCCATAAGCCTTAGGGTAGAAAGGGGACGCTAGGCAGATAATACAGCAACTATATAGGAAATAGTAAAATAAACGGAACGCCTTATACCAGGACTTGTAATTACCCAAATCCAATAGCTTTGACAGGAAAATACAAACTAAGCATATAATAAGAACAATAAGAGGATATAAGGGGCGCTAGAGACTTACTAGGGAGACAATAAACAAACGCATAGCTCCCTTATTGTTAGTATACATATACCAGGAATGCAAAAACTCCTTATCCAAAAAGAAATAATTATAAATGGCCTTATATATAATATAAGGCTCTATAACTACAGACTATACCTAGAACGATATTATCGCTATATACAATAGGGACACACCCAATCCACATACGCAGCACAGGTATACTGCGGCCACTATGCAGGCCCCTATAATACAAGACAATATATAAATCAAGACCAAACAAAATACGCGAACTATCACCAAAGCACACATAAGGCGTGGGAGAGAGAAGACTGCATTAAATATAGGAGACGGAAGGAAAGGGCTCAATAGCTATGGGAACAACTGCACGCCAGGTTATACAAATGGAAACAACAGGCGATAAGCTAAGGGGACACAGGTATCTTCCTAGCGTTTCCTACCTTTAACACTAGGGGGCTAAGCCAGCCATCCTAAGCCTTAACGGGCCAAAAGCAACGCCGCGCGACATCACTAGACTGAACAGGGACATAAGGGATATATAGAACACAAGGAAGAGGACGCCCAGTAGGAAGACCCCTATAGACGGCTATAGCAAGTTCAAGGCCGGGATAATTAAGAATTAGATTTAACGCGGTAAACACAATACACGCAGCTGGCTCATAAGGGGCATATAGCCAACCGGCGAGAATAGGGGAAGAACCGGAGGCAATAATAGACTTAGATTTAGAAAGGCTAGTAGGAATATAAGATACAGAAATAGAAAGCTCCATATAAAATAAGTAGTGGCCAGGGAGTAAATATAGGAGATAGAAGTTCTAAACATTTTAGAAAAAGTGGAAACGGAAAAAGCAAGGAGCGAAGGAAAGGCGAAGGACCCCCACTGGGGGTCCGCCACTTGACCATTATATAGTATAACTGCGGCAATACAAACCACTGTCTAGCAAGGCCCCTACTAGACAGTCTAGACCCAGAGAAACACTATATTCTTGCCATATAAGAGCCGTATTATAATACCTATATATAATCAACATACTACCCTTAAGGATTCTAGCTCCTATATAAACCAAAAGTAGCCACACGCATATGCTTTATAATTAGCAAAAATATCAGCCTTGCCTTATAGTTATAGCAGGCAGTTAACCCAGATATTGCAGTTATAACCATCCAGATATATAGGGGACTAGTACAAATTATTAATGTCTATAACCCTAGGGTCAAAGGGGTAGTATAGATAGAGAATATTATATCTGTAATAAGCTTGCTAGAAACTAAACACGCGGAGTCTATTCTACTAGGAGATATAAACCTCTACCACCTACAGTAGGGGGGCATCCATGTTGCTGCCAATTGATAGGTAGAGTGCCTACTAAGAGCTATAGACAACGGGGGCCTTAAGCTAGCTACCCCCCCAAGTGCAATTATATGGCAATAGGGCACCGCCAAAAGTACAATTAACTTTATAATTATAGACGAAAACCTATACTAGAAACTCAAAAGGTGCTCCCCTAAAGAAAAATAGGCACTTACCTTAGACTATATCCCTATCTAGATACAACTAGATCTGGACATTAAGGCGCAACTAAATAGCAAAAGATACGCAATAAGGAAGCTTAACGTAGATAGCTTCCTTAATATAATTAAACAACAACTCCAAGACCTAAAAGAAATCCACCTAATACTAAATGAGCGAGGCTCATTGGCTACCCCTAAGGAAATTAATTAAAGACTAAAAAAGATCTAAGCAGCAATTAAAAGCGGGCTAAAAGAGCACTACCCAGTTTTAAAACCAGGCCCCTACACGCGACACGCATAGTCCGCATAGTGCGCGGCCCTTATAGCCGGCCAACAACAAGCAAGGAGGAAATACACAAACAGCCACAATTCTAAGGACGAGAGACAATATAAAGACACAAGAAACCAGCTAAAGAATACCCTAAAAAAAAAAGCAAGGAATAACTAGAGACGGTTTATAAACGAATACACTACTAACCTAAGTCTCCCCTATAACAAGGGCCTTTAGACCATAGCAAAATGGGTAAAGAAAAAGGCAGGATGCCTAGTAGAAGATCTACACCTACCACCCCTATAAAGAGCAGGCGAACTATAGGCCATAAGCAACAATAATAAAAAGGCAAAGATCCTTATAAAAAGATTTTTCCCTTAACCGGCTCCAGCAGACCTTAGCAACATCACTAGTAAAACACCAGTAACTCACCTAAGGGTCAACAGCGACATAACAACTAAAGAAATGGCTAAAACCATTAGCCGCCTTTTAAACAACACAGTACTAGGACTAGATAGGATCCCAAACAAAGCTCTAAAGACCTATAGACCACTTATAGCACCTTAGCTTACAGACATAGCCAGAGTATGCTTTATAATAGGCTACTACCTGTAACTCAGAAGATCTATAACAACAGTCGTCTTATAAAAAGAAGGCAAAGCAAACTACTTAATCCCAGGAAGCTACCGCCCTATTGCCTTAGAAAACACCCTAAGTAAAATCTTAGAAAAGGTTATAGCGGACTATATAGCAGACACGGCAGAGGAACACGCCCTACTACCATAAAGCCAAATAGGGGCAAGAAAGAATCGCTTAACGCTATTAGCACTTATACTACTCGCTACTACCATTAAAACTGCATGGGCTATGCAAAAGGACTTTATAGTATTAATGCTTAGCCTAGATATCAGCGGCGCCTATAATAATATACCCCATAAGCGTCTCCTATACATCCTTAGGGTAAAGGGCTTCCCAGAATGGATCATTCAGTTTATTTAAGGATTTATAGGCCAGAAAGAAATATTACTAGTCTTTAGCGGATACCAAAGCCCCCCTATTACAGTTATAACAGGAATACCACAAGGATTACCTCTATTGCCTATACTCTTCCTCTTCTTTATAAGCAACCTGCTTAATACCTTTAAAGAAGGGGCGACCTAGGGGATAGGCTTTGTTAATAATACAAACCTAATTATATATGGGCTAACAGCCGCAAAGAACTGCAGGACACTAGAGAAAGCCTATAATACCTATATAGAATAGACAAGACGATATAGAGTCTAATTCTCACTAGAGAAATACCAGCTAATCTATTTTATAAGAAAACGTAACTAATCTGTAGATCTTTAGCATACAATCTATATCTAAGGCTTTAGGGGTCAACTGGTTTAAGGCCTAAGGGTATTAGGAGTGTAGGTAGACAGCAAGCTCTAGTGGAGCGCATATATAGCGTAAGCGGCCCGTAAGGGCCAAGTATAGTATATCACCATATCCAGGATCGTTAATTCTATATAGGGTCTATGCTTCCAGAGGTCACGCCTACTATATATAGCAGTTGTCCGGCTAACCATAACGTATAGATCTAGCATTTGGGCCACTAGAGAAACTAAGAAAGGCCCCCCTAAATTACTTCTTAAACCACTTTAAAAGGTCCAAATAGCCTGCCTTAGGAGTATAATAGGCGGGTATAAGTAAACGGCCACAGCACTGCTTAAGAAGGAAGCCAATATTCCCCCCCTATAACTATATATTGAAGCCGATGCAATATAAAGGGTGTAAAAGAAACGCAACTTTAACGTTATAAAGTATATTAAGACACGCCTAAACAAACTATAGAGGGACCCTAGGGTGCCCTATAGGAGAAGGAACCAACAACCCTAAAGTAGGGAAGATATATTAGGAAAACAGGTAGAGAAAGCAGAAGAAGAATAGTACAGCGCTAGGGCCCAGGCCCATATAAAGGAGGAAGGGAGACGCGTAAGAGGCCAGCAAAGATAACAGCAAGGGAGAGAAAGGAGCCAAAGTAAAGTATAAAAGAGTACTGGAAAACCATCTACCGTAATATAATACTGGTTAGACCGACGCTGGAGAAACGAATAAGAGTTAAAGGTATAGAGGCAGACTCAGGCAAGGGGAACCCAAGCCATAGCATAGGTAACGCTATGGGGGGTAAATACCTAAGGGCTCCAAGAGGGCCTAACAAAGGCAGAAAATACAATAGCAACACTCTTAAGGACAGGAATAATAGGACTAAAAGATTAGCTTTACTGGGTAGGTGTCCTAGTAGGTAGCCTAAGGTGCAAATATAGCTGGCCAAGACAGACACCAAAATACGTAATACTATTATGCCCCTTACGCACCAGCCAAGAAGCAATGCTCTTAGCAGCTGGCACAGAAAACTATAATACACTGCTCTTAACACAAAAAGGCCTTAAGGCGGCTACCCAGTGGCTTATTAGCTAAAATATGCTAGACCAGTTCTGGGTTACAAAGGAAATAGCAATAGAAAGCAAAGGGGCGAGTAACAGGCGCCCCCTAATAACTCTATAGGAGTAGAGTATAGTGTATAATACTAGCGCGTCCGTAGGTTTATTACGGCAGCAGTGGTTCCCAAGGAGGTTAAAAAGTAAGGTAGTAGAGCACCACTAGTGACTCGCAGGCAACTCACAAGCGAGCCCCAAAAGGCAGGGAGATGGATTACGGGGTTTTCTCAAATAGAGTTTTCTCCCCATATGTATATAAGGAGTAGTCCGCGTGGGCCCAACAGGGATCCGAATCGGACGTTAAGCAATGAATAATAATAATATTGCATTATAAACCCGCATCTCGCAAACGTTTAAGGACTATTTGGACGTGTTTTTAATGCTTAAAAAGCGAAGATAAGTAAATTAGAATATTATTAATATACACAGTAATAAATACATTAAGGAATTCACGGAGCGTATTATTAACGTATTACTAAAACGTACTAGGACCGTTCTTTACACTAAATAGCATTACTAGGTATTTAAAGAGTCCCTATTATATATAAAAGGCTATGTACTTCTTATCTCCTTCTTAGATACGAATTCGATTAAAGGCAGCAACTATATTAAGCTTTATAAAATATCATGCCTTTACCAGGTAGTTAAGCGTCTCTTAAATTAAGGGGATTAGATATTAGTTTTAAATCGTAATTGCGTTTAGGGCTTAGTAATTAATATAGAATCTTAAGCCTCCTCCTAGCTTTTTAACAAATAATACGGGTAAGGCGAATAGAGATTAACTAGGGCGAATAAATCCTTTTTCTAGATGCTCATTAAGGTATTATTATATTATAAGCAGTTCTTCTTATAACATACCATATAGCGGACCAAACTTTGGTATTATACTAGGTTTAAATTCTATCTTAAAATCATATTTATCCCAATGCGGGGGCAGCTAGTCTGCGAATTATTTTTCAAACTTATTAATTAGATCGTAGTACTCCTTAGGTATAAGAGGTTAAGGGTTAACATACTGCTTTGGTTCTAGCGCCTTCTTAATATCTTCCATTGTTACAGCGAAGATTTTGTGGTCTTGTTTTCTTGCTAACAAAACAAAAGGTGCGGCTTATATTATACAAATTTTAAGGGGTTTCAATATATCATCTTCGCATTCTTTACTGCAATTAGCAGTCGTAGTTTTGTCGTGTTAGTTTAAGGTTTATAGTAAGGGCAATTTATATTATATTAAATTTAAATAGTCTTGTACATGTTTATAGGGCAGGTGGTATTTTAAACAATAACTTTAGTAATAGGTTATGCGGAATTTTAGTATTTCTTTAACCCAGCTAATTAAAGGGTTATACTATTTTAGCTATTTATGTCCAAGTATTATCTTATATTGCTTTAGGGGTGTTACAAATAGGGAAATATATTTAAGGTATTTACCCATCCGCATTTTCACAAGAGCGTAGTGCGTCAATTTGCTATATATTAAGGGTTTGCCATTAAAGCCTTATAGGCCTTAAGGCTTATTAAGTTTCTTTAAATTTAGGTGTTAGGTTTTTATGTAGTTCGTATTAATAAAGCCCATACTAGTAGCTTCGCTGTCTATAAGGATTCGTACCTTCTTCCATTTTCTAAGTATTTAAATTTCGCCAAGTACATTAAGGGAGTTATATTATATATTAGCGCTAGAAGAGCCTAGACACTTATATTCTTCCACTTCTTATCCTAAGGCGCGACTTGGCCCTAGGATAATTTATTTTCCAAGTTAGCTAAGCGTGAGATGCTTTATAACAACTAGGTATAATTTATGGAACAAGTATAAGTTAAAGAGTAAGTACAGCTTAAAGAACAAGTGCGATTTAAAGAGTAGGTGCAATTTAAAGACCAGGAGGAACTACAGCGGACTTTTTTAAAAGGGTAAGTTCAGCAATTTCTTTAGATATATCCTTTTCTGCCATATCCAAAGCATTCTCTATTTGTGGCTTAAGTCCTTTATTTATCGGTTCCTAAGGGTATATAGGATTAAGTGGCGTTAAGGTCTATAGGGTAATACGTAGGTTTTAAAGAAGGGTCACGCTTTAGGGTATATATTAGTTTTGTAGAGTCTTAAACATAAGGCGTGGTTAGCTTTAAAGAACAAGTTTATTTGTTATATTAAAGGTCCTCATTAATTTGTTAACACATCATAGCAAATTTAGGTAGGTCCTTTAGTAGTTCCCTACCTACTAACTATGCTCTAATTTTATCCAAAATAGCTTATTAAAGAGCAGCAACTTTAGCGGCTTTATTCCAATCTAGTTCGCCAATAAGGCCTAAAAATTCTGAAAAGAAGCTGGTAAAGTCTCAATTCCGTTATTATAGGTTTTTAAGTTTAGTAACAGCGGTGTGTTCACAGCTGGTATTATTATACGTTTATTCCAACAAAGAGATAAAGATTTCAAAATTAACGAAGGTGCTATTACGGAAGAATAGGTCCATAGTTTATGCAGCGTCTTTGCTTAATTAAGACATCCTATAGCTAATCTTACTAGCTTTAGTAGGGTATCGGTTATAGTTTATTAAAAGTTTAAGGCGGAGCTTAGTTATAAAGGGATATAGGTTATTTTAATTTCTATTAAACATTAGAGGGTTAGGAAGCTTTTCTAATTTTACGGTAGGTACTGGGTTCGTTATAGGTACGGGTTAAGCTACCATTACTAGTTTAGGGTTCGCATTTAACGGGCCGAGTTCGCATACAGTTATCTCAATTTTGTTTATAGGTATTACTATTAGGGTCTCCATTATAAGTATATTAACATTGCGGAGTTCTTTATAGAGTGTTTCCATTAATTGCTAATGCTGGGCTTCTAGTATAGCCCGCTACTAAGCCAAAGCATCTATAAAGGCTTCTTGCATTGCAGTTAACTGTTCCCTAACTAGGGTTATAATACTTATAGTTAACGCGTGGGATTTAAGGTCGTTTGCCATTTCAATAGTAGTTATTTTTAACGTAACGTAATATAAGGGCGCAAAGAGGCTTTAGGAAAGATTTAAAGGAATAATATAAATTCTATCTAAATCTAAGGGTATATAGCTCTTGCTAGGAACAAGACATTACGTAAAGAAGAGAAAGGAATAACAAGAGAATCTTATAATTAAACAGTTTAGGGGTCTTGGTCGATGCGTGCGCACATACGCACGCGGATGGACTTCGGTAGTATTTGATTGATCTAGCAGAACTTAGTAGAAGTCGATCAAGCTAGCAGAATTCGGCAGAATTCGGTCAAAGCTTTAAGTTCTATCTATTAAGTGTTTTACTAAGACATTCCTACTATAACTAGGCTAGTCCCATTACAATACTATCTTATAGGCAGATAAAATAACTATTAAGTGGTCTATATAAATAATACTAGTAAGAGTTAATACACGGATATAAGCATGTCCTTTTTATTAAACTTTATATACCTACTTAGTAAATACTACCTTAGAAAATAGTCTGGACTACTATAAAGCTATTAACACTTTATGTAAAGCAGTTTAACTAAAGGGACAAAAATATATAAAAGGCTATCGCGTGTATAAGTCGGCTAAGAATAGTAAATAAAGAGTATTTTAATAATATCTATTATATTTACTAGGACGGATTTAAGGTTAGAGATATAGATATACTTTATAATACATAGCTTAAGTAAAATTATTCTAGTAATTATAAGTTAGATCTAAAATAGCTAGGCCCGTTTTATATATATAAGGGCCCACGCAGACTACTCTGTCATAGGGGGAAAACTTATAGTTTATATAAAGAAAACCCTGCAGTTAGGTTAGGGGAGGAAAAACTCTATAAGCCACCTTAGTAGAATAAAAAACCCCGATTTACTATATTTGTCCATAGCAGCGGCCCTATAGGTCTACGGCTACGTCCTATCCTTCTTAAATATTTAAACTCCTTAGGAACCACTGCTTTCTTCCTTAGCTTATCTAAAGAGCTAGGGTTTACTACGTCCTGGTTGGGCCTTACTAATCAATTGCTGTGTCTTGCTATTATCTCCCATATCTTAACCACCCCCTATATACTACCTCTCGTAAACCATTACCATATACCCCTCCCTTCTCCCCTAAAGCTGTTAAAGGCGTAAGGGGGATTTATCCATTCTAACTGCTATTTAATACCAAAAGGTAAGCAAGATATATATACCTAAGTATCTTTTATACCTAGGCCCTAGTTACTAGGCCCTCTTTAAAGGTTACTACTCCGTTAAGAGGAGACAAGGAAAACCGTATAGTATTATCCAGGCTGCTAGGTAGTATTATAGTAGTAAGCAGAACAGTAAGTGACTGTATACTCCGCGGGTAATCGCCCTTGGGGTTAAAAGGGAGGTATATTTATTCAATTGTTCGTTCGCTTATCCGTTAATATAAGAGGTTATTAATGCTTTCTATTAGGGTTTAGGGTGTTATTAAATGCTGTATATTTATATTAGATTGTACCGGTGCTTAGTAGGGGAATAGTAGTAGCTATATTATAAAGGGGTACTATTAGTAGTGGTTTTTGAGATCTTACCATCCTATGTAAAAACTTTCTACTACGCCCTATAACGTATACAACCACCACTAGGCCTACCAGCACGCCATGCAATATCTCTGCGTTGGCTCTAAGTCTAAACTTCAAAGACCTAGGTTTATAGCCATTACTATATATAGGTGCAGAGTCCGTTTTTAATGGCCTACCGCACTATATTATAGACTCCGTTTAATATATTATGGTTATAATTACCTCGGCACTATAAAGATAGATCCTATTATATACTCCTAGTGTTACAGAGTAAGTATAAGCGGTAATAATATATAGCAAAGTAGATATTATTAAGCTATATATATAAACTGCGTAATAAAGTTAAAACGTTATGTAAGGAGAGAAGGTAAGGAAACGGGGAGAAAGGGTATATATTATTAGTTTAGTTGCTTAGTTAATATATACACGGAGCAGAATATGATTTAAGTAGAAGTCTTGGCAGAACTTAGCAGGATTTAGTAAACTTAACAAAATATAACAGAATGCGGTAGATTGCCGTTAAATTGCTATAGATTGCCATTTCGCGGTTAGTCTTTTCTTGCTACGTTAATAAAAATAGGTAAATATATATAAGGTATTACAGAGGTGTCCTATAATAGTACCCCCCCTTTAAACTTAAGCTTCTACAAGATAGGGCTATAGTAGTTCTAGGTAGAGTTTATAAAAGTCTTTTATGGCTTATATAAGTTCTATAGAGTTAATAAGTTCCTATATAGGCTTAGTAAAGCCTCTCCATTATATAAGGTATATATATTTACGTTTCCGTTTATTATACTTAATATTATTAACTCTTTTAATAAAGTACTTATCCTTACTATCCACTTTAACTAGTAGGGGAGGGTCTTAGATCTATTTAGGTAGGGCATCTAATATAGGGGTAATAGGGTAGAGGACTGACGTATAGAATATAGGGTAGATTTTAACCGTATTAGGGAGCTTTAGTTAATAGGCATAGGGAGAGATAACCTTTTTAACCTTATAAGGGCCAGCGTTCTTCTAATTATGTTTCTTAATAGGTTGTTTTATGTTTAGATTTCTTATATCTAGCTAGATAAAGTTACTAATTTAGTAGGCCAGTACTAGGGTTCAGTTCTTATTTACTGCGGCTTTATAGATAGATTAGGCCTATATTATTTTATTAATAAAAAACTCTTATAGTTTTTCTATCTTTTTTATAAATTTATTTACTTCGATAAATTATAAAGCATAATAAGCTAGGCAAGAAATATTACTAAAGAGTTTAAAACCTATTTGTAGATATTAGCTGTAGTTAGCTAGGAATAGGGAGGCCTTTATGGTTTTTAAGACGGAGTTATTTATAGTAAACTCGGCAAACATAAGCTAGTTTATCCAGTTATCTTGTAAATATAATAAGTATATCTAAATATACTGTTCCATTATAGTATTTATATATCTTATTCAACTATCTATTTCTAGGTAGTATACTATAAACAACAGTGCTTTAATATAGAGTTGGGTATTTAGTTCTTTCTAAAATATAAAGATAAACTAGCTGCCTCTATTAGAGATAATTGTTTTAGGGAGTTTATAAAGTTTCTATATATAATTTAGGAACAGTTAGGCAATGGTAAGCGCTAATATATTAGGGTAGGCAATTAAGTATTTTTATCTTGGATAGTCGGTCTATAACTACTATAATATTTATGCAGCCTTTACTTATAGGGAGCTTAATAATAAAGTTAATTACAGTCAAAACTCTTTATAACGATGCGGGTTGTATAGTTAGGCGTATTGTTATAATAGGGGTATCGTTATATTCAATATTTACATATTAAATGCACTAAAGGTCAAAATTATATAATGATATTTTATATCTATATAGACGACGGTAAAATCCAGTAATTGGCTACACCAAAATAAGCCATAATTGAATTTTGTTTAGTGTTGCGAATTTTTTATCCTTAAATTCAGCGATCGTGCCTTATAAAAGCTGTAACAACGTCTCTATTACTATCTTCCTATTATTCCTTACAGAGACAAAGCTTTTATAAGGCTTACAAGGCTTTATTAACCTTAATTTGAGATTATATAAAGTCATCCTCATCCGTTTCTATATCGTAATTAGGCCCCGCATAGAGCTCTGCTACGTGCTCAATAAGATCCTTAACTAAATCCTCTACTTCCTTACCTGGAAGCTTAATAAAATTGCATATATTTATAACGTTATAAAATCTTCCTACTATATATAACTGTTCTGCTATTTATTGGATCTTATCTAGAACGGGAGGATCTATATAATCGTAAGGGCGATTCTATAGGCCCTCTCTTATACTAAATAAGGTAGATTTAATAAAGCAGCTCTTAATTGTCTGTGGTGTTACCTTCTTCTAAGCAGTAATTGTCCATTAAATTGCCCAAAGGACGTGCATCTGCTTAATTGGATCTCGGTTCTATAGTAAGTATTCTATTATAAACTGCAGCTAATATTGTTAGTAGAGAGCTTTAAAGTTTATAATTATACCTTAATTAAGTGGCTAGTAAACGGAGGTGCAATTAGGAGGAAGGAACTTAACTCTTATATTCCTTAAAGATCTGTTTTTAAGAGCCGTTTAAATAGTTGCTTAGTAGGCGTTAAAGCCGTTAATTAATAGAAGAACCTTTCTATTCTGCATTCTTTTATTAAACTAAGTAAGCCACCTAAGCATAATCACAGTCGTTATCTAGGACTTCTTATTGTACCTCTAATATACATTTAACAAGTTAATATTAATTTAAGCTTGGGCAAAGCAACGTAGCCGCTTTAATACACTAATAATCTAAAGAGGGATCTTATTAGAGCCATCCGCATTAAAGTAATTAGCGAGAGAGAGTCTTACCTTCTGCTTCTTAGTTCCTAATTATAACTTAGTAGCTAATATAGTATCTAATATAGCCTTCTAAAATAGCCTAGTCTTATCTATATTGTAAACATCTTTTAAAGGATAAGGCGCAATAATTGCACAAATCTCTATTATGCGATCTTTAGCGCCTTCTATATTAACCAACGCAGCCTTACCGTATTACTTTCTCTTATAAATTCCGTTACGAGATTTAAAGCCTTCTAACCAGCTTATCGACCACTTAGTGTTACGGGACACCTCCGTAACACCTTATATACGTCTACTAGTTTCCACTAACGTAGTAAAAAGAGACTAACTATAAAACGGCAATCTAATGGCAATCTACGGCAATCTAATAGTAATCTATGGCAATCTAACGGCAATCTGCCACATTCTGCTATATTTTACTAAGTCTACCAAATCCTGCCAAGTTCTGCTAGGACTACTCCTTAAATCCTATTCTGCTCTATACATATGTTAACTAAGCAACTAAATTTATAATATATACCCTTTCTTCCTATTTCCTTACTTTTTTTCCTTATATAACGTCTTAACTTTATTACGCAGTTTATGTATATAGCTTAATAATATCTACTTTGCTATATATTATTACCGCTTATGCTCGCTCCGTAACACTATATTGCGTTAACCCTATATACTACCCTCTAAAGCCCCTATAACAGCCGACAGCATTATATCTATACTTTAAAAACAATTGGCGGAGATATAGAAGTCCTTTATAGACGCCCTCGCATAGAATTAAGCTACTTTAACTTAACGACAAGCCAAATAAGAGGCACGATACCTATAAATAATTAAGGACCTTTAAGAAGAGGTCCGCACCCTTAAGATGCCTATACTAGGGCCCTAAGACTAAACGTCTTCTCTGGAGATAAATACGTGGGATAAGAGTCCTAAACCTATAGTAACTATTTACCCTAATCTAACTACCGTATTATAATAATCTAAACAACTACTAGACCCTCTAATATTTACTAGTGAACAATAAAAACTCTAATTATTTTTAAGCCAGCTTAAAAATAAGCCAACTAGTAATACTAACCGCTATTTAACTAAAGCTAACTAACTCTGCTACGCCCTAAGTTAACTAAGAGGAGATATAGCTAACCTTATTAAATCCCTTTAACTAAACTTAGTATAAAGTCTAGTTATACTACTTAAAGCTATATATGGTAACCTAAATCGCCAAGCTACTACTTAGAGGAAGATAAACTATATAACTTAAGAAATAAAAAGCTTCCTAGTATACTTCTTTAAATTTAACTATTATATAAAGGAAATAGGCTGGAATAACTCCGTACTAGTTAATAGCCTTATTAAGTCCCTAAGCCCTAAACTAAAAACCTCCCTAATAGGTATAGACCTACTAGGAGCCCTTAACGCCTACATAAACATTATTAATAAACGGTATAATAATATACTACGCCTAACACTAAAGTCCACTTCTTAATATAATATAATAACTCTATAAACGTTTACTAAGTTATCGTCTTAGCCTAAGCACCCTAATGCTATAGATATTAATATAGGGGCCCTAGGATATACTCTACTAGGGTCCCCTAAATAAGAATAACGCATTAAGCTAGGCCTTTGCTTTAAATGCGGAAGTAAGGATTATATCTTAAAATACTACTCTGTCCCTATACCCTAATATAACTTATAAACGGCTAACACTAATAACTGTTTACTTTATTAATCCTCTAGTTACTATCCATAATCTTTATTTAGTTTTAGCCCCGAATTTAATAAGCACCACTTATAAGGATAAAGTTATAACTGATGTTCTATAGGAACCCCTTCCCGCTTACTACTAAAAGGCATATCCTAGAGTTAAGTTGCTCTTCAAGATAGCTATATTATAGGATCTTATTAAATATATTAGATGTTATAAACCCTAACTCTTAGGATTGTAGTATAACTATTAACTACTATCTTTGGCAGAAAGGTTAATAGGCTAATACTTAAGTCCTAATTAATACAGGAGCTAGCGGTATAGGATTTATTAATAAGATCTTCGCATAAGATAATAGGTTTACCCTAATACCCCTTAACCGACATATTAACGTATTTAGATTTAACGGTAAATGCTCCATTTTAGGCCGTATTACTTATATAGCGACCCTAAGACTCTATTACCTAAACTATAAAGAATTAATTGAGCTCTTTATAACTACCCTAGGTTACCTAGTAATCCTTAAATAACCCTAGATAAAGCTATATAAGGTAACTATTAACTAGAATAACCTTAAGCTTCTATTTACCGCCTCCTGTTATAAGCAGAAGTGCTTTATAACTTACTACTTAAGTCCTAAACTAAAATCTAAAAAGTCTACCTAATTCTACCAACCTGAGAATTTTACTAAATTCCACTAATGTAAGACTTCTACTGACGTCTATTAAGAACCTAAAAATAATATATGACTATATAAACTAACTCTAACTGCTATACCCTAAACTAAGCAGAAGCTTAAGCTTAATATATAAAAGTACTAGAAGAACTGGTATTCTACTATAAAAAGGATACTTAAAGAACCTAAACCTAAATCTAATACTAACTCCGTATCTAATACTAAATCTAAAACTATATAAGAAACTAAGGATAATCTAAGCCCGCTTAATACCTTAGATATCTATATAATTAGAGCTACCTTATTAGTACAACTTGCTAGGAAACCTAAATACACAATCTTTGCCGGTATAATAGCCGATATTAAAAAGGCCCTAGTACTAAAGAAGTACACTAACCCTGATATAAAAGTACTAATATGCTACTATAAGCACCTAGAGGTATTTTTATAAAAGGAAGCTAATAAGTTAGTAGAGCACTAACTATATAACTATAAGATTATACTTAAAGAAGGAAAACAGCTAGGATTTAGACCCTTATATGGAATGTTTTAAAATAAACTTTAAGTACTATAGAAGTATTTAAACGAATACCTTAGTAAAGAATTTATTAAAGCAAGCTCTTCGCCTATAGCTATACCTATAATCTTTGTTAAGAAACCTAGTGGTGGTTTGCGCTTTTATATAGACTACTAAGCTCTTAACACTATTATTATTAAGAATTAGTACCCGCTCCCGTTAATTTAAGAGATATTAAACTAATTAAGTAAGCCTTGCTACTATACGAAACTTGACCTAATCTACGTATTTAATCGCGTCTATATTATAAAAGGAGATAAATGGCTTACTGTATTCCGTACTAGATACAAACTATTTAAATACTTAGTAACACCATTTGGCCTTATAAAAGCCCTAAGTTTATTTTAATACTTTATAAATAATACCCTATAACCTTATCTAGATGTTTTCTATACCGCTTATATTAATAACATCCTAGTATATAGTAATAACCTAGCTAAATATAAGAAATATATTAACCTTGTTTTAGAAGCCCTATATAGAGCTAGCCTATAATTAGATATAGATAAATATAAGTTTTATAAAACAGATGTTTTATACCTTAGACTTATTATTTCTATAAATGGTATATAAATAGACCTAAAGAAGATTAAAGTAATTATAAACTGGTAAGAACCTAAGAATATTAAGGATATAAGAGCTTTTATAGGATTTGCTAACTTCTACTAATAGTTTATTAATAACTTCTCCGTCCTGGTTTTACCCCTTATAGCTCTAACCTAAAAAAATAAAGCCTTTATCTTTAATAAGGAATGTATAAAGGCCTTTACCTATTTAAAAGTTATATTTACTACCATATTTATACTCTAATACTTTAACCTAAACTAAAAAAGTGTTATAGAAGCTAATTTATCCAACTACGTTACTAGAGGTATTCTGTCTTAGTATAATAAGAAAGGAGTATGCACCCTATAGCATACTTCTTAAAATAATTAGTAAGTCTAGCTAAATATAACTATAAGATCTATAATAAGAAACTATTAGCTATTATTAAATATTTTAAATAATAGTAACCTAAACTAGAAGGCGCTGAATTTCTAATTAAGGTTTTTGGTAACTATAAGAATCTATAGTACTTTATAACCATAAAATAGCTAAGTTATTATTAAGCCCGCTAGTTAGAATATCTGTCTTATTTTTAATTCTTAATTATATACTACCTAGGCGTTTAAGGTTAAAAACCTAATACCCTAACCTAATGTTTATAAGATATACCAGCATAGGAAGAAGTGTGTACCTACTATAATTAAACCCTACTTTGCCCTAAGCTATTTAACCCTCTTATTAAAGACGTTATAATGCACATCCTTAAAATAATTAATTAATTAATTAAACAGATAATAGTTAATAAATACCTAAATAATAAGTTTATCTAAGAGACGCTTAAGCTAATTTAAGATAGCATTAAATACTTTAAAAGGATTTTCCTAAGTAAATATAAAGCTTATAGAGACCAATTATACTATAAAAACCGCCTAGTTATACCTAACCATAACAAACTTAAGCTTAAGCTCCTTAAACATATATATGACCTACTGGTAGCCAGTTACTTAGGCTAAGAAAAAACCCTAAAACTGCTCTAATAAGAATATTACTAGCCGAGTATATATAATATAATATAAAGATATGTCCCTAGCTACTATACCTGCTAATAAGCTAAAGCTTTATATAAGATATATAATCTTTTAAAGTTATTGCCTATTCTGGACTAAAGATAAAAGGATATCTTAATTAACTTTATTGTTAAGCTCCTTATAAGTAAAGGCTATATAAATATTATAGTAGTTATAGACCGGCTATCTAAGATAAAATACTTAATTACCTACCCTAATATATTAGTGTTTGCTATTGCCTAACTGTTTCTAAACTATATATAGAAACTCCACGGACTCCCTAAAACGATTATCTCTAATAAAGGCAGCTAGTTTATCTCTGTATTTTAGAAAAACTAACTACCCAACTCTATATTAAAGCACTATTATTTATAGCATACTACCTAGAAATGGATGGTTAAATAGAATATGTAAATACTATAATAGAACAGTATATTTGGATATATACGTCGTATTTATAGGATAACTAAAGAGTTTACTATAAATAACTCTATTTTAGAAACTATAAAGGTCTTTCCATTCCTAGTTAACTATAGCTAGTATCTGCGAATAGGTTTTAAACCCTTTAGTAACGTTTCTTACCTAGCTTATTACGCCTTATAAGTTATAAAAGTAAATAAATTCGTAAAGAAGATAAAAGAACTATAAGAGTTCCTTACTAATAAAATGATATAGGCCTAATCTATCTATAAAGCCGCAGTAAATAAGAATTAAACCCTAGTACTGATTTACTAAATTAGTAACTTTGTCTGGCTAGATATAAGAAACCTAAATATAAAACAACCTACTAAGAAACTTAATTGGAAGAACACTGGCCCTTATAAGGTTAAAAAGGTTATCTTTCCTTATACCTACTAACTGAAGCTCCCTAATACAATTAAAATCTACCCTATATTCTATATATTAGTCCTCTACCCTACTGCCCCTATATTAGATACCCTGCCTAAATAGATCTAGGACCCTCCCCTATTAGTTAAAGTAGATAGTAAGGATAAGTACTTTATTAAAAGAGTTAATAATATTAAGTATAACAAACGGAAATGTAAATATATATACCTTATAAAATGGAGAGGCTTTACTAAGCCTATATAGGAACCTGTTAACTCTATAGGACTTATATAAGCTATAAAAGACTTTTATAAACTCTACCCAGAACTACTATAGCCCTATCTTGTAGAAGCTTGAGTTTAAAGGGGGGGTACTGTTATGGGACACCTCTGTAACACCTTATATACATTTACTAGTTTCAACCAACGTAGCAAAAAGAGACTAACTATAAAATGGCAATCTATGGCAATCTGACGGTAATCTACCACATTCTGCTATATTTTACTAAGTTTAGTAAATACTGCCAAGTTCTGCTAGGACTACTACTTAAATCCTATTCTGCTCCGTGTACGTATTAACCAAGTAACTAAATTTACGATATATACCCTTTCTTCCCATTTCCTTACTTTCTTTCCTTATATAACGTCTTAACTTTATTACGCAGTTTATATATATAGCTTAATAATATCCACTTTACTATATATTATCACCGCTTATACTCGCTCCGTAACACTTAGGCCCTAGTAACTCTGCTAGTATAGGTATACAATTCTATAATTAAGTCGCGGTAGTATAAATAAGGCCGCCCGTAATAGGAATCCGAGAGCTTTATAGGCATTAGTGCCACTGGAAAAGAGCTTCCTCTAAGAAAGGCTGCTTAGCGTCTCTTCTGCGCTCGCGTATACCTTGTCCATAATAAATTTTAATTAAATCTAGGTGGCTAAACTTGTTGCTAAGTATTTTAGATATTATATATTAATTAAACTTATAGTAAAAAGTGCCGGTGGCCTATATCGTAAGGTGTTTTTGTATAAGGTAAGGGTGCTCACGTTAGTGGCTACGGATCTTCTGGCGCTTATAGTCAGAAATACTATAACAATGACGCCTTTTAGGATTTTAGCTTCTTGCTATATTAAAGAGACAGAATTAAGTATAGGGAGTAAGATTTAAAGGTTATTTTAATAGAGTTTAATGGTTGTGCGATGAATATTAATGGCTAAACTAGCGGTAAGAAACTACCAGATCAGCTCTATAAAATACTAGCTATACTAATTTTGGTAGAGAAAACTTAACAATATTGTTAATAGTTAGTATATCGTAATATTACACAAAAAAATTTTTTTAATTAAAGGGTGCAGATCGTAATATAGAGTATATTATTATAAGTAAATATCGTACTAAAGAGTTTTGACTGTAAGATATCCTTCTATTTTTGGTTTGGAACAGGTAGTAGCTTTAAAAAGCCGTTATATGTCTTATATAAAGCTTTGGCTTATTAGTAGGTATAGTAGCTAAAGACGTACCTTTATATTATATTATGTATATTTAGCTAGTAATACTCTTGTTAGAGCAGTTTTAGGGTTTTTCCTTAGCCTAGGTAACTGGCTACTAGTAGGTCATATATATGTTTAAAGAGCTTAAGCTTAAGTTTGTTGTGGTTAGGTATAACTAGGCGGTTTTTATAGTATAATTGGTCTCTATAAGCTTTATATTTACTTAGGAAAATCCTTTTAAAGTATTTAATGCTATCTTAAATTAGCTTAAGCGTCTCTTAGATAAACTTATTATTTAGGTATTTATTAACTATTATCTGTTTAATTAATTAATTAGTTGTTTTAAGGATATATATTATAATGTCTTTAATAGGAGGGTTAAATAGCTTAAGGCGAAGCAGGGTTTAATTATAGTAGATACGCGCTTTTTCTTATACTGGTATATCTTATAAACGTTAGGTTAAGGTATTAGGTTTTTAACCTTAAATACCTAAGTAGAATATAATTAAAAATTAAAATAAGATAGATATTTTAACTAGCGGGCTTAACAATAACTTAACTGTTTTATAATTGTAAAGTACTATGAATTTTTATAGTTGCTAAGGACCTTAATTAGAAATCTAACGCCTTCTAGTTTCGGTTGTTATTATTTAAAATATCTAATAATAGCTAATAATTTCTTATTATAGATCTTGTGGTTATATTTAGCTAAATTTAATTATTTAAAAAAAGTATACTATAGGTTATAGTACTCCTTCTTTATTATACTGAAATAGAATATCTCTAGTAACATAGTTAGATAAGTTAGCCTCTATAACACTCTTTTAGTTTAGGTTAAAGTATTAGAGTATAAATACGGTAGTAAATATAATATTTAGGTAGGTAAAGGCCTTCTTATATTCTTTATTAAAGATAAAGGCTTTATTCTTTTAAGTTAGAGCTATAAGGGGTAAAACTAAGGCAGAGAAGTTATTAATAAACTATTGGTAAAAGTTAGCAAATCCTATAAAGGCTCTTATATCTTTAATGTTTTTAGGTTCTTACTAGTTTATAATTACTTTAATCTTCTTTAAATCTATTTATATACCATCTATAAAAATAATAAGTCTAAGGTGTAGAACTTCTATTTTATAGAACTTGCATTTATTTATATATAATTATAGGCTAGCTCTATATAGGGCTTCTAAGATAAGGTTAATATGTTTCTTATATTTAGCTAGGTTATTACTATATACTAGGATATTATTAATATAGGCAGTATAAAAAACGTCTAGGTAAGGTTATATAGTATTATTTATAAAGTATTAAAATAAACTTAGGGCATTTGCGAGGCCAAATGGCGTTACTAAGTATTTAAATAGTCTATATCTAGTACAGAATGCAGTAAGCTATTTATCTCCTTTTATAATATAGAGGCGGTTAAATATATAGATAAGGTTAAGTTTTATATAGTAGCGAGCCTTATTTAATTAGTTTAATGTCTTTTAAATTAACGGAAGTAGGTACTAATTCTTAATAGTAATAGTATTAAAAGCTTGGTAGTTTATATAAAAGTATAAACCGCCACTAGGTTTCTTAATAAAGATTATAGATATAGCTATAGGCGAAAAGCTTACTCTAATAAATCCTTTACTAAGGTATTCGTTTAAATACTTCTATAGTACTTAAAGTTTATTTTAAAACATTCTATATAGGGGTCTAAATCCTAGCTGTTTTACTTCTTTAAGTATAATCTTATAGTTATATAGTTAGTACTATGCTAACTTATTGGCTTCCTTTTATAAAAATACTTTTAGATACTTATAGTGGCATATAAGTACTTTTATAGTAAGGTTAGTATGCTTCTTTAATACTAGAAACTTTTTAATATTAGCCATTATAATAGCGAAGATTGTATATTTAGGTTTTCTAGCAAGTTATGCTAATAGAGTAGCTCTAATTATATAGATATTTAAGGTGTTAAGTAAGCTTAGGTTTAGTATTAGGTACAGAGTTAGTATTAAATTTAGGTTTGGGGTTTTTAAGTATCCTTTTTATAGTAGAATACTAGTTCTTCTAGTACTTTTATATATTAAGCTTAAGCTTCTAATTAGTTTGGGGTGCTTTTATTAAAGTCGGTTCGTATAATCCGGTATAATTTTTGGGTTCTTAATAGACATTAGTAGAAATCTTATATTAGTGGGATTAGTAGAATTCTTAAGTTAGTAGAATTAGGTGAATTGTTTAGGTATAGAGTAGACGTTAGTAGAAATTTTAAACTGGTAAATCTTAGTAGATTTTTTAAATTTTAGTTTAGGGTCTAAGTAGTAAGTTATAAGGCATTTCTGCTTGCAATAGGAGGCGGTAAATAAAAGCTTAAGGTTGTTCTAATTAATAGTTACCTTATATAGCTTTATCTAGGATTATTTAAAAATTATTAGGTAATCTAGGGTAGTTATAAAGAGCTTAATTAATTCTTTATAGTTTAGGTATTAGAGTCTTAGGGCCGCTATATAAGTAATACAGCCTAAAATAGTACGTTTACTATTAAATCTAAATACGTTAATATACCAGTTAAGGGGTATTAGGGTAAACCTATTATCTTATATAAAGATCTTATTAATAAATTCTATACCACTAGCTTCTGTATTAATTAAAACTTAAGTATTAGCCTTGTAACGGGACTAGCCCAGTTACAGTAAGAATGTCTCGGTGAAACACTGGACAGATAAATTCCGACGCTTTGATCAAATTCTGCCAAGTTCTGCCAAGTCGATCAAATTCTGCCAAATTCTGCCAAAGTCGATCAAATTCCGCTAAATTCCGCTGACTCGATTAAATTCCACCAAGTTCCACTGACGTGATGGAATTTGGTCGAATCCTGTCGAAATCCGCGTGGGCTTATGTCCACGCGTCTGCTGCCAAGACCCCGAATATTTAGTTATAAGTTTCCTATGTTCCTTCCTCTTCTTTACGCAACGTCTTGTACTCTACAAGAGCTATATACCCTTAGATTTAGATGGAATTTATATTGTTCCTTCGAATTGACAAGGGTACTAGAAGAGTCCTCCACACGGGTTTCCTGCTTACATAAGCAGACTTCCTTTGTTCCGATTTTGGTCGGTGTCCGTAGTAGTTACCCCGGACTCCGTGGCAGTCACTTCGGTTTCCGTACCG